>Ga0172379_10001150_pt1 | contig 55983 bp, 42 predicted proteins | sample GrowelOW334metaG_FD_119756 | JGI IMG/M metagenome (GOLD analysis project Ga0172379, IMG submission 119756) | Groundwater microbial communities from an aquifer near a municipal landfill in Southern Ontario, Canada - Groundwater well OW334 metaG | ecosystem: Environmental > Aquatic > Deep... | reverse complement strand
AATAGAGTTTTGGTCTGATTCATATGCAAATTCAGGAGCAATTTTATTTAATACTGCATTTGGAGCGGCATATACCGAAAAAATGAGAATAGATAAGAGCGGCAACGTCGGCATCGGGACGACGGGACCAGCGACAAATTTAGATGTAACCGCTTCTGGTGCAGGAGGAATGGTTATTAATCAGCGAGCGGATGCCGCGACTTATAGTGGCTTATTGTATTTAAAAGGAAGTACCCAAACTTATGGTATTAGAAATGCGAATGGTTTATTATCATTTAGTTATGGAGCTACAGTTAATACTGGAGGTGGAACGGCTGGAATGGTTATGGATACAAACGGCAACGTCGGCATCGGGACGACGAATCCGGTGGCGAAGTTACAAGTTGTTGATGGTTATGTTCGTAGTACTATTGCTGATGGTAATTATAATGGGATATGGGAAAATAATGGTGGTGCAAATAATGAATATCTAGCTCTTTATCAAACTGCTGATGATTTTATATTTACTTCAAATAAAAATGGGGCTGGAGTTCGTAAGGGAATAAATATTAATACAACTGGAGGAGATACTTCTGTCTCAACAGGTGGCATATATATTAAAAATGATGGCAACGTCGGCATCGGGACGACGGACCCATTGTTTAGTCTTTCAGTGGGTGCTCCAGTGTCTACTTTGCCAGTTTACACGAATCCATCAGCTGGTCACGACCAAGTTTTCATTCGTGGTACGAATACTGATGTCGCAAATAGTTGGCTTAATGTAATGGATATTGGAATGGTTGCTGCCACAAATGGTTCGGGTGGTGGAACCGCTATACGATTTATAACTCAACCACGCGTTACTCCTTTTGCACCTTTGGAAAGGATGAGAATAGATATGAACGGCAACGTCGGCATCGGGACGACGGGACCAACGGCACCATTAACAATTCAAACAAATACTGGTGGTAGTTCGGTGCATTTAATTGGTCGTCTTACTGGTAATTATTCAGAAATATTATTTAGAAATAATGCTAATACTTCTACCGTGGCTTCATTTTATAATAATGACGATTGGGCATACTGGGGAGCAACAGCTGGTAGTGGAATGATTGTGAATCAGATTGCAAATGCTCCATTGTCATTAAAAACAAATGATACTGAAAGGGTCACAATATTAGGAAACGGCAACGTCGGCATCGGGACGACGAATCCAGGACAAAAGTTGGATGTTAATGGAAACGTCCAACTTAAATCCAAGTTGTTTGTCACGGATAGTCAAACCATGATTGGAGATGAAGGGGTGATAGGAGGTGGTTCTGCAACAGGAGATTCTATACTTTCATATTTTGGCGGGAAACATCTTACTATCGCAGAAGGTACAACTCCGGTAATGACAATAGATGGCAACGTCGGCATTGGGACGACGAATCCGACAAGTAAATTAACTATTGATGGTATTTATGGAACTGCAAATTATATAGATATGAAAAGTAATATTGGGACGACAAGTACTGAAACTAATGGAGTTCTTTTCACAAATATGTATCCAAGTTCACAACAACTTGCAAAAATAACTGTCGGGACGGAATCACAACTTTATTATGGTTACATGGCTTTTTCTACTGTAAGAACTGGTTTTGCAAATGTATTAGACGAAAGGATGAGAATTCAACAAAACGGCAACGTCGGCATCGGAACGACGAGTCCGGGTTATAAATCAACTGTATATGATGCTTCAGGAAATTATTTTGCTTCTGCTCTTCAGTCTGGCAACATTGGAACCCCTGGGAATTGGGTAGGTCAATTGTATGGTTATGGGATAGGCACAGGTTATAACAAAGGAGCTACTATGTTTCAAAGTATCGATGGCACTGGTAGAGGTAACTTTTATGTCGCTCTTAATACTGCATTTGATGATACCAATGTCACTTTAGCGGATGCAAAGTTGACTATATTAAACGGTGGCAACGTCGGCATCGGGACGACGGTGCCCGCGTACAAGCTTCAGTTGCAAGATGGAGTGTTGTTTGTAAATAGAAGTGTTTACTCTGCTCCGAGTGGTGAGGATGGGTATCGGATAAAGTTTACTGATGTTGGTGGCGTGGACAACGATATGGGATTTGGATTAGGGACAACGAATTTGTGGTTGAATTTAGGTCGTCCAGAAGGTGCGAGAGATTTCACTGTTTATGCTCAATCAAGTAACCCGTTGGTGACGATTAAAAATACCGGCAACGTCGGCATAGGGACGACGGGGCCGGGGGCGAAGTTGGATGTATACTCTACCGGGACAGACGCAATAAAAGTAAGTTCACCTTTAGGAACTGATTTAGATGCGATAACAGTTTATTCTGGAAGTATTAGGGCTGTATCATTAGCAACAAGTGCAAGCTATGGAGGAGCTGGAGGTATAGCTTTAAAAAATTCAGCAGGAACAAACACGGTTGTTATAAATGGTGGAACTAATGGAAATAGTTATTTCAATAGCGGCGGCAACGTCGGCATTGGGACGACGGGACCAGTTAATAAATTAAGCATAACTGGTTCTCCTGATGCGCCTTCTATTACGGCGGCAAGTGGATTATTTAGGCTTGATAGCGTCACCACTACTGGGTTTAGTATGGGAATTCAAAACGCCTCTCCATACGGAACATATTTACAATCTACTAATACGCCAGCAACGGGTGGTGGGGCATATCCATTATTGTTAAACCCACTCGGCGGCAACGTCGGCATCGGGACGACGAATCCCCTCCAAAAATTAGAAGTCAGTGGGACCATTAGACAAACTGGATGTACTACAGCTGGGACCATCTCAGTCAACACATCAGGTGACATCATTTGTACCTCATCATCTATCCGATTTAAGAATAATAGAAATGATTTACAAGCAGGTTTACAGATTCTCACACAACTAAAACCTGTATCATATATCTTCAATGAGAACATGAGTCTAGGTAAGGATGTTCACTTTGGATTCATTTCTGAAGAAGTTAATTCTATCGATCAAGCACTTGCCACTCACGATGCAACTGGTGCTCCTTATGGTCTAGACTCCACTGCAATCCTCGCTGTAACTGTAAATGCAGTGAAGGAATTAAATTTGAAATTAGAAAATGTAAATAATATGGAAACCGATAATAGCTTCCGAAGTATTTTGATAAGTTGGTTTGGAAATATATCAAATGGCATTCAGAAACTTTATACAAAAGAATTAAATACAGACAATGTGAACATTGCTGACACTTTGTGCGTTTCCGACGCTACAGGGGCCAAAACTTGTGTAAATAAGGCCCAATTGGACAGTTTGCTAGCTTCAGCAGGAGGTGCAGTAGGTGGAGGTGGTGGTAGCAATCCTCCACCAGTAGTGGAGAAAACTGCTACGGAATTGTTGGCAGATGCAAATACGAAATTGAATGCGGTGGTAATTGAAAATTATACGACGGATAGTGCGGCATCTTTTGCTACCGCAAAAGATGCCGCTGTAGCACTCGCAGAAGAAAATGATGAAGAGAAATTAATAAAAGTAAAAGCAATAGAAGATGCACTAGCGTTGCTTATATTGAAACCAGTACCACCAACTTGCGTAGCTCCACAAATTCTCGAAGGGGATACTTGTATAGATCCACCGCTCACTTGTACCCCACCACAAGTGCCAGTTGATGGGGTTTGTGCGGATCCGTTGCCGTAATTAATTCCTCCCCTCCTTACCAAGGAGGGGACCGAGGGGAGGTTCTTAATTCACCTCTCTCCACCTCTCTCCTTGGTAAGGAGAGAGTGAAATACAAAGACATAAATCCTTCCCCTTTGTCAAAAAGTGTGTTGAAAGCTATATCACGAATAGCCTTGGAGGGGCTAAAATCTCCGAAAGTCGTGATATAAAGGCAGGTCAAAGTCGTGATATGGAAAGTATTATGAAATGGAAATGAAGGGGTGTCAAAAAAGTATTTACATTTTAAAATTTAAGTGAGATAATACGAATAATGAAAAATTTTGATGAGTGGAATATTATTAAAAAAGAAATAAATACAAAAGATATATCTCGTGATTTATTTTTTTATGAACGAGAAGTGTGGTGGTGTTCAGTAGGTATTAATGTAGGGGTAGAATCAGACGGGAAGAATGAAAATTTTGAAAGGCCATGTTTAATTATCAAGAAGTTTAATTCAGATATGATATGGATTGTTCCACTTACTTCAAAAGAACACTATGGTGATCATTATCAAAAGATAATTCACGACGCTGGTGTTTCTTGGGTTTGTCTTTCACAGATAAAGACTATTAGTACAAAAAGATTATTAAGAAAAATAGGAATGGTTTCAGAACCAGAATTTTTTATGATTCTTGATAAAATTTATCAATATATACGAATCGGACCCCGCATTTCTGCGGGGTCCTCGGAGGCCGAAGCCACTAATAACTAGATTATATGCTTATAAAGTTTTATTGTCAATCAATTTGTCTGTTCTCCCTTCTTTCGAAGGGCAAGCCCGAAGGCACTTGTACTATAAATATATCAAATACAAACAAAATGTCAAGATAAATTACAAAGTAGTATAAAAGGAAAAAGCCGCGAAGCGCGACTTTTTCTAAGGAATAGTTCCATTATAGCACCTTCATAAAACAATGCAAGCAGAAAATACAAAAGTCGCCTCATCGGCGACCCGCCGAGAAGGCGGGAATAATAAAAGGGAAAAGGACGAAACTTTAGTTAAAAAGGAAGAATTTGACAGAATCAGGAACGCTCGCGGTGCCGAAGTTTGCCCGTACTGTCTATCGACGAATTTCGTAAAGAGAGGCACAAGGCAGAACGTCGGGCAGGTGGTTCAACTCTATCTTTGTAGGAATGAAGGTTGTAAGCGAACTTTCTCCGCCCAAGACATAAAAGGCAAGCATTTTCCACTACATATAATAATAGAAGCGATGAGCTACTACAATATAGGGCTCAATCTTATAGAGACTTGCAATGTTATAAAGCAAAAATTTGGTGTAGCACCAGAGCCGGCAACTCTCTCGGACTGGATCAATGAGTACAAGTCGCTTTGTCGATATGAGAGGTTGCGACCTTATGCTATTAAAATGTTCGGTCCGAAAGAGACGATAGAAGTCACGACCATGGCACACCGCCAGCTCTATCGCTTCCGCTACCACAAAGCCAAAACCATTTTAATGCTCGAAGAATACAAGAATAGAGTACACTTTCCTTTGAAAGAATATTTAGACAATGTTTCAAGCGAGACTCCGCATCAATACTTTCAAGACGGCGAGCGAATGAGTGAGATCAGAAGTAAATTTGATAAGGCTGACATGATAGTAAGGTCAAAGTTTAATTATGCGAACAGGCTTGCAGCTTTTGCTTTGCAATCAATACCAGACAATAAACAACGTCACGAAGAAATTCAGCGGTTCATGATTGCCAACGATTCCTGTACCGTGGCGACGGAAGTGCCAGTGTATATAAGAAAGGAAGATATAGAACATATGGAGAATGAACTGAAGTTTAAAATTTCAAATGATGGCTTAATTGAGTTCAAAGGGGATAAGAATTTGAGAAAGATGCCGAAATTATTAACTGGGCATATTGATTTTGTCCAAATAAGAAACGGCCAAATTCACTTGCTTGATTATAAACCAAATGCTAGTAAAGAGAAGCCGATAGAACAATTGACTTGGTATGCACTGGCGATGTCGCGCCTGACTGGCTTGCGACTCTACAACTTTGTCTGTGCTTGGTTTGACGAGAAGGATTATTATCAATTCTATCCACTTCATGTTGTTAAAAAGATCTCGGGCAATAAGAAAAGGCGTGTGTATTATCGGTCGGGGGAAGTAGTTACTGTTTCCAAAGAAAATGAATTAAAAATCGTGCCGAGAGCTAATAATTATTAATATATGTACTATCAAAATAATAAATACAATAAGCCATTTACAGTCAAGAAGCCAGTCCGTTCTTTTCGAGACCTAGATATTTATCAAAAGACCTTAGAATGCTCAGTCCTCGTCGTGAAGGACTTGGTCCCAGAACTTGAAAAGAATAATTATTCTTTTAGAGAGAATATGGTGAATTGTGCTATGTCAGTGCCTTTATATATTGGAGAATCACACAGTATGCGGTTCGCAAACTTTGAAGGGGGAGTGATGCTTTTGGAAAAAGCGATGGCTGGGTGTAATAAAATGATAATTTACTTAGAGCAAATGAAAGGAGTGTATGGATCGAAGCTTGATGTGAGCTTGATCGACGACCTAATAGGTAGGTATGCAGACAGTCGAACAAAGTCTTTTCACCTAGAAAGGTCTTGGAAAAAATTCAAAGCAGGGGAATTGAGCGGAGAAATAAAACCAAAGACAGGGTTTAGATACTAAGATTGGATTTAGCCCTCTCTCCTTTGCAAGGAGAGAGTTGGAGAGAGGTTCTTAATTAATTAAGAACCTCTCCTCGGTCCTCTCCTTGGTAAGGAGAGGAGGAGCTCGTACAATTGCTTGACAATTGTCTCAGATTAGTATAGTCTTATCCACAGATTGAACAGATTGAGTCATGGCAAATCAATCACTCGTTTTATAAGGTTTTAAACTTAATTTGTGTTAAAACAATATTGCCAACGTGCGTAAATAAAAATATATAGATAAGATTTGGTCATCTTATTATTTTTTGCGTTTATAATCAGCAAAATAATCCTATCTACTTCGTTATCGATTCCGTTTGCTACTCAATGTAGAACTACTACATCTCGGTCGCAATACAGATCGACGCCTTGTATCTAGAATCATTTTACTAATTATAATAAATATTATTATGAAAAAAACAGCCGTAGTAAAGAAGTATTTTTCCCGTTACAAGAAGCCTCTCGTTCCGTTTCCAAATTTAATAGAAGATCAATTAATTTCTTTTAATTGGTTAGTAGAGAAAGGTATCAAGGAGGTCTTCAAAGAATTCTCTCCTATTAATGACTACTCAGAGAAGAAGTTTCAACTCGACTTCACTTCTTTTTCTTTGGGTGAACCAAAGTTTGATGAAGAATACAGCAAGATCAATAAGCTCACTTACGAAGGACAGCTCAAGGCTCGCGTTAAACTTTTGAATAAAAGTATAGGAACCTCTAAAGAGCAGGAGATTTTCATGGCGGATGTACCACTCATGACCAAGCATGGTACTTTCATCATCAACGGAGTAGAGCGTGTTATAGTGGCTCAGCTTACTCGTTCATTTGGAGTATTCTTCACAGAACAAGAATCAAAAAGTAAACGTTACTTTGGCGCAAAGATAATTCCAGCCCGTGGTGTATGGATAGAAATAGAATCCGACGCAGATGGAGCCGTATATGTCCGTATCGACAAGAAACGCAAATTCTCTATTGCATCTCTACTTCGCGTACTAGGACTTACAAAAGATGAAGATATATTGAAGGCTTTTGGTGACAATGAAGATATTATAAAAGTTATCAAGACTTCCATCGAGAAGGATCCAGCCAAGACTTTATCTGACTCATACATAGAGATATACAAGCGTCTTCGTGATGGCGACTTAGCAACACCTGACAATGCTCGCGAATTCATGAACATACTCCTCTCAAGTGAACGTTATGACCTCTCACCAGTAGGACGCTTCCGTTTCAATAAACGCTTTGGCAAAAATATGGATGAGAAAGAAATGGAGCGCCGTACTATCTCGACTGATGACGTTGTCACAATCATAAAAAATATTATTGATCTCAATAATGATCCTCACTCAAAAGGTGACGATATCGACCACTTGGGTCAACGCCGTGTCCGCTATGTCGGAGAAATGTTCCAACAGAAAATCCGCACAGGTATGGCACAGATCAAGAGAAATGTTCAAGACCGTATGTCGACTATCGACGTCGGTACGACCATGCCTATTCAAATAATAAATCAGCGCCCACTTCAAGCTCGTATCAAGGAGTTCTTCACTGCGAACCAGCTTTCACAATTCATGAACCAAGAGAACGTCATGGCCGAAGTAGAGCACTTGCGTATTCTCTCAGCTCTCGGTCCTGGAGGTCTTACCCGTGAACGTGCCGGACTTGAAGTTCGTGACGTACACACTTCCCACTATGGAAGAGTTTGTCCTATCCACACACCTGAAGGTCCGAACATCGGTCTTATTCTTCACTTATCAACTTATGCCAAGATAAACGAATTTGGAATAATTGAAACTCCATATGTAAAAGTAAAGAACGGTAAAATCACTTCCGAAGTTGTTTACTTGAATGCTCTTGAAGAAGAGAATTTCAACATTGCTCACGCTGGTATCGACTATGATGAAAACGGTAATATAATGGATGATAAAGTTGAAGCTCGTCTTAAAACAAAGCCAGGTATGATTTCAAAAAATGAGATCGACTATATAGATGTAGCGACGAACCAAGCTTTCTCTGTGGCAACGAGCATGATTCCATTCCTAGAACACGATGATGCTCACAGAACACTCATGGGATCAAACATGCAGAAGCAGGCCCTACCTTGTATAGTTCCAGAAATTCCTCTTGTGGCTACAGGTATAGAAGAGCTCGCAAGTCGTGACTCAGGACGTCTAGTTGTCTCCGAAGTTTCAGGTCTCATCTCTTATGTAGATGCCAAGAAAATAAAAGTTAAAGATGATAAAGGGAAGGAGCATACTTATCCTTTGATTACTTTCTCTCGTACGAACAACTTCTCAATATTCCATCAACGTCCAAGCGTCTCTTTGGGAGACAAAGTTAAGAAGGGTGATGTATTAGCAGATACAAGTACGACAGATCATGGACAGATTGCACTTGGTCAGAATGTACTCATTGCCTTTATGTCATGGGGTGGAGCAAACTACGAGGACGCCATTATTCTCTCAGAAAAATTAGTGAAGGATAGTAAATTTACAAGTATTTATGTCACAGAATTCATTTGTAATGTTCGTGATACGAAGCTTGGACCTGAAATAACAACAAGAGATATTCCAAACGTTGGTGAAAATAAACTTAAAGATTTGGATGAAGATGGAATCATTGTCGTCGGTGCAGAAATTACTGAAAACGATATATTGGTAGGAAAAATTACTCCAAAAGGTGAGACTGAACTTACTCCAGAAGAGAGACTCCTCCGTTCTATCTTTACGGAAAAGGCACGTGATGTGAAAGATACTTCATTACGTCTAGAACACGGCAAGAAGGGTAGAGTCGTCGGTGTGAAAATATTCTCACGTGATAAGGGGCACAATCTTGAATCAGGAATCATAAAGAAAATCATTGTTGAAATCGCACAGATCAGAAATATTTCTGTCGGTGACAAACTTTCAGGACGTCATGGTAACAAAGGTGTCATCTCTGTCATACTTCCTGAAGAAGAAATGCCATTCATGGCCGACGGCACTCCAGTAGATATCATACTTACTCCACTCGGTGTTCCTTCTCGTATGAACTTGGGGCAGATTCTTGAAATGCATCTAGGTTACGCAGCGCATACTCTCGGCTATCAGGCTATCGTCCCTCCATTCTCATCAGCTACAGTTACTGAAATCAAAGAAGAACTTGTGAAAGCTGGAATGCCAGAAAGTGGCAAGGTGACTTTGTTCGACGGACGTACAGGAGATGCCTTCGAGCAAGATATAGCTATAGGATACATGTATATGTTGAAGCTTCACCACATGGTGGAAGACAAACTTCACATGCGTTCTATAGGACCTTACTCTCTTATTACTCAGCAACCTCTTGGTGGTAAAGCTCAAGGTGGAGGACAGAGATTCGGAGAAATGGAGGTCTGGGCTTTGGAAGGACACGGTGCCGCTTACTCTCTACGTGAAATGCTTACAATCAAATCAGACGATATCATGGGCCGCTCACAGACATTTGACGCTATTATCAAGGGCAAGCCGATTGGTGAGCCAAACGTTCCAGCCTCATTCAACGTGTTGTTGAATTATCTACGAGGGCTTTCATTGGATGTTAATTTAAAAAAGTCGAAAGAATAATATTAAAATAAATATCAAAAAAATATATGAAAATAATAGATACAACAGATTTCGATTCAATAACACTTAAATTAGCTTCTCCAGAATGTATAAAGGAGTGGTCATACGGTGAAGTTACAAAACCAGAAACAATAAACTATCGTACGGGACGTAGTGAGCGTTCAGGTCTCTTCGATGAAAGAATTTTCGGCCCAGAGAAAGACTACGAATGTTACTGTGGTAAATACAGAAGAATTCGTTATAAAGATATAATCTGTGAAAAATGTGGAGTGGAAGTTACTCGTTCTATCGTTCGTCGTGACCGCATGGGCCACATCGAGCTTGCCTCACCAGTTTCTCACATCTGGTTCCTACGTGGAGTGCCTTCTCGCATGTCTACACTCTTAAACATTTCCGTTTCTGACCTTGAAAAGGTTATCTACTTTGCTGGATACATTATAACTAGTGTTTCCGAAGCAGAGAAAGATATAATAATCAAAAATCTTGAAAGTGAATTCAAATCAAAAATAAAAAGTTCAAATAACGAGGAAGAAAAAGAAAAACTAAAAGAGCTTCTCTTAAATACAAAGCGTGAAATAAGCGACATTGTTCTAGGTAAAGTTCTCAATGAAATAGCTTATCATCACTACGGACTCAAGTACGGAAGTTGTTTTGAAGCAAGTATTGGTGCTGAAGCTATCTATACTATATTTAAGAATCTTGATTTGGAAAAATTGAAAAATGAAACAGCCCTAATGATTCCAAAGGCTTCTACAATAGACAAGGAAAAGTTAGAGAAGAGAATGTCCCTAATTCGTTCAATGATGCATTCAGGTATTCGTCCTGAATGGATGTTCCTGACTGTCATTCCAGTTATTCCTCCAGCACTTCGCCCAATGGTGGCTCTCGATGGTGGACGTCACGCAACTTCAGACTTAAACGACCTTTATAGACGTGTCATCAATCGTAATAATCGTCTAAAGAAATTAAAAGAGATTGGTGCTCCAGATGTTATTCTTCGTAATGAAAAAAGAATCTTACAAGAAGCCGTTGACTCACTTATCGATAACTCAATCGCCAAGCAAAATGATTCTCAAGCTGTTTCTGCCTCACAGAAGCGCGCACTTAAATCTCTGTCAGATAACCTAAAATCAAAGCAGGGTTTGTTCCGTCAGAATCTGCTCGGTAAGCGTGTGGACTACTCTGGACGTTCGGTTATCGTTGTTGGTCCTCAGCTTAAACTCAATCAATGTGGACTTCCAAAGCACATGGCACTTGAGCTCTTTAAACCTTTTGTAATTTCAAAAATACTTGAGACAGAGCTTGCCTTCAACATTCGTGGAGCTAATCGTCTAATAGAAGAAGGAGTGCCTGAAGTTTGGGCAATTCTTGAAGAAGTGATTCGTGGAAAATATGTTCTCCTAAACCGTGCTCCTACGCTTCACAGACTAGGTATTCAAGCTTTCAATCCTATACTTATCGAAGGACATGCTATTCAAGTGCATCCACTTGTCTGTGCAGGCTTCAACGCCGACTTCGATGGAGACCAGATGGCTGTTTATGTACCACTTTCTGATATGGCTCAAATGGAAGCTCGCGAATACATGGCTTCAAACAAAAACTTACTTAAACCTCAAGATGGTTCACCTATCGTTATGCCAAAGATGGATATCGTTCTCGGTTGTTATTGGATGACCAAGTCAGTAGATGGCGAGCGTGGAGAAGGAATGGCTTTCCCAAGTCCAAACCAAGCTATCACAGCCTTCAACTTAGGAATAATTACTTTCCGTGCAAAAATAAAAGTCTTAGGAACTGAAAAGGCTCGATATACTAGATTTGAAAATAAACCTTTTGAGACGACAGTTGGAAGATTGTTCTTCAATACTATTTTCCCAGATGATTTCCCTTATCTAAATGAAGAAATCACGATCAAACGTATGTCACTGCTTGTCGATGAACTTATAGTTCACTATGGTATTGATGCTACACCAAAATTCTTGGATAAGATTAAAGACTTTGGTTATCAGTATGCTACTTACTCAGGAGTCACATGGGGTATTGATAACGTGACTGTTCCACCTGGCAAGAAAGCAATCGTTGCTAAATTCCGCAAAGAAGAAGAACTTGTTCGTGATCAATTTGCTGAAGGTCTTCTCTCAGAAGATGAACAATATCAAAAAGTTATCGAAATATGGGAACATGCTAAGAAAGAAATTGAAAAAGAAATCCCAGCTACACTTGATACAAAAGGTTCTACTTATGACCTTATTACTTCTGGAGCTCGTGGAAACATGGGATCTCTAGTGCAGATGTGTGGAATGAAAGGACTCATCGTGAATACTTCTGGAGCAACTCTCGACTTTCCAATTATTCCATCTTATATAGAAGGTCTTTCACCACTTGAATACTTCATTACGACTCACGGTTCACGTAAAGGTGCAGCCGACACGGCCCTAAACACAGCTAAAGCTGGTTACTTAACTCGTCGTCTAGTGGACGTCGCTCAGGATGTCGTAGTTACAGAAGAGGATTGTGGAACAAAAAATGGTAAGAAAATTGTTGAAGTTGAAGGTGCTTTTGCTAAATATATTCATGGCCGCGTATTACTTGCTGATGTAAAAGGAGAGGATGGGGCAGTGGTATTTAAGAAGGGTAAACTCATAATGAAAGAAGATGCAAGACTGATGGAAAAGATGGGAATTAAAGAAGCTCTCGTCCGTACACCACTTTCTTGTGAGACGACTCACGGTATTTGCCGAGTTTGTTATGGCTTAGATCTAGGACGAAATTGTATGATTGAGCTTGGTCAAGCTGTCGGTATTATCGCAGCTCAAGCTATCGGTGAACCAGGAACTCAGCTTACACTTCGAACCTTCCATGCTGGTGGAGTTGCTACTGTGGATATCACTACAGGTCTACCTCGTGTTGAAGAAATTTTCGAAAGACGTATTCCAAAGAATCCAGCAGTTATTTCAGAGACAGAAGGTGAAGTTATCGACATAACAGATAATGGGAAAGAGAAAACAATCAAAGTTCTTTCTGATTCAAAAGCCGATGGTAAGAAGAATGAAATGGAATATACAGTTGCCTTCCGTCGTCAGCCATTAGTAAAAGTTGGATCACATGTGAAGAAGGGTGACCTCCTCACAGATGGATCTGCTGATATTAATGAAATTGTAAAATATGGTGGTAAGGAAATAGCAGAAGATTACATTGTAGATGAGATCAACAAAGTTTACGACCTACAGAGTGCTTCAATTTCAAGAAAACATATTGAAATAATTATTCGTCAAATGTTCTCACGTAAAAGAATTAAAGATGCCGGAGACACTACATTCTCTCCTGGTGAGATTATCGAAACTATAGAGTTAATAGAAGAGAATGACAGAGTAGTAAGTGAGGGGGGCAAAAAGGCTGAAGCAGCTACTATAGTTCTCGGTATTACTGAAGTATCCCTTACTACGAAGAGTTGGCTCTCAGCAGCTTCATTCCAGAACACAAACCGTGTCTTGATTAATAATGCTATTCGTGGAGGAATTGATAATCTACGAGGACTCAAGGAGAATGTTATCATCGGTGGGCTTATCCCTGCAGGTACTGGTTTTGGAGTAGTGCGTCCAAGTAAAGAGAAAGAAGAAGTGAATGAGGAAAGTGCTTCTTAATAACAACGCCAATCTGAAAGATTGCTTTCAGATTGGCACGGGCGATAGTTTAAAAAAAATATGTCATCATCTTCTGTTGATAAAATAAAAGAAAGACTATCCATTGTCGACGTTATCTCTTCATATATACAAGTTGAACAATCAGGAAAGAATTTCAAAGCGAAGTGTCCTTTTCATAACGAGAAGACGCCGTCCTTTTTCATATCTCCTGATAGGGGAACTTACTATTGCTTTGGTTGTAGTGAGAAAGGGGACATCTTTTCTTTTGTAGAGAAATTTGAAGGAACTGACTTTATGGGGGCACTTAAACTACTTGCTGAAAGGGCCGGAGTGATTATTGAATACAATAGAAATGATAAAGAAAAAGATAAAAAGGAACTTTATTATGAAATTCTAGAAGAGGCTACAAAATTCTTTGAAGTTAATTTTGAGACAAATCTCTCGGCGCGCGCGTACTTACTAGGCAGAGGTATGACGGATGCCAGCATCAAAACTTTTCGTATTGGTTTTGTAAAAGACGAATGGAGGTCTTTGTCTGATTATCTAATTGGTAAAGGATACAGAAAGGAAGACATAGAAACTGTAGGCTTAATAAAGAAAAATGAAGGAAGCTTCTATGACCGATTCCGTTCACGTATAATATTTCCAATAAGTGATTCGAGTGGCCGAGTTATAGCCTTCTCTGGAAGAATTTTCGGTAAGGAGGATGATAAAGAAGCCAAATATTTAAACTCTCCTGACACACCACTTTTCAATAAATCGAATGTCCTCTTTGGTATAGACAAAGCAAAATCATCTATACGAACGAGAGGGTATAGTATCGTAGTTGAAGGCCAAATGGATTTGATACTTTCTCACCAGATAGGATTCACAAACACAGTCGCAGTCTCAGGTACAGCCTTTACTGATAGTGTCGTAGATAATGAGTCCAAAATTAATAATCTGGGCTTGATAAGAAGATTATCACCTAATATAATTTTTGCTTATGATGGAGATGGTGCTGGTGTGCGAGCAGCAAGTCGTTCGGCGATGATAGCTTTATCGTTAGATATGCAAGTGAAAGTTGCGCAATTGCCAGAGGCTAAAGATCCTGCAGATATTATAAAAGAGAATGGAGACCAATGGAAAGATATTATTAAAAATGCTAAGGATATTATAACTTTCCATGTTGAAAGAATTTGTGATAATACAAATGATATAAGGCAGCGTGGAAAACAAGTACGAGATATTATTTTTCCATTTTTAGTGATGATTAAAAGTTCAATAGATAAATCCTCATATATTTCTATTATTCATTCCAAGACGGGAATCAGGGCGGATGCAATTATAGAAGACTTTAATATTTATGAGCGCAATTATCTTGTAAATAATAAACCAGAAAAAGAAAATAGTGATGTGAAAAAGAAAGAGGTGGCATCACGTAGAGATGGACTAGAGAAGAGATTGTTCGGTATAATTTTCTGGCAAGAAAGAGAAGGATCAGGTGTTGATATAAAGAAAATATATAAAGAGTTGGAAGAGAGGATAGGTGGAGAGGATTTTACACGGATAACTACATCTTATGATCCTTTTAAAGAGGTTCTCGCATCTGAAGCAGAAATGTGGTATGGTAGCAGAATAAAAGACCTTCCTCGTGATCTAGCCGAGATAATGCTTAACCTAGAAGAAGAAATTTTGAATGAACGTTTAATTTTGTTATTAGATAAAATAAATGGAAATGGTGGTGGAGATGTAAATTTTGACCCCGGGCCAATGCTTATAGATTATCAGAGAATAGTCGAACGTATAGAAAAAATAAAAGGGCATAGGTTACAATAATATTATGATAAAAAAGATTAAAAAAACAAAAAAGGTAGTTTCCAAGAAAAAGAACGTAAAAAAAGTTCTTAAAAAGGTAAAGAAGCATTCTCCTCTAAAGAAGATTATTAAGAAGGCAACTAATAAAAAGAAAATTTTGAAATCAAAAACAAAGATAAAGACAAAGGCTAAAGTAAAAGCAAAGATAAAAGCCAAAGTGGTTAAGGCCAAGGTCAAAGTTTCTAAAAAGAAAGCTCCTGTCAAACACATATCTGCCGCTAAAAGAGAGCAAATGGAGAAAAAGCAAAAAGATCAAGATGACAAGTCTTTTGAAATAATAGAGAAAGGTAAGAAGAGAGGCTTCGTAACTTATGATGAGATCATAAAAGAATTTCCAGATATAGAAAATAATATTTTATTCCTAGATGAACTCTATGAACGTTTCTCTGTGGCTGGTATTGATGTCCTTGAAGGAGGTAACTTACTAGACACTAGTGGAGATGTAGAGAAGCTAGCCCTTAAATACAGTAAAGATGCCAAGACTTACGATTCTATCCAGATGTATTTAAAAGAGATTGGTCAGTATCCTTTAATTGCTGCCAATGAAGAGAAAGATCTAGCTAAAAGAATTGAGAAAGGGGACATAGAAGCCAAGAATTTACTTGCTCGTGCGAACCTTCGTCTCGTAGTTTCAATTGCCAAGAAGTATGTTGGACGCAGTTCTGACCTTACTTTACTTGACCTTATTCAGGAAGGGAACTTGGGTCTATTTAAGGCGGTTGAAAAATTTGACTGGACTAAAGGTTACAAATTCTCAACTTATGCTACTTGGTGGATTCGTCAATCTATCACTCGTGCTCTGGCCGACCAGTCACGTACTATCCGTATTCCTGTGCACATGGTAGAAACTATTTCAAAATACAAACAAGTATTCCGTCGTTTGTCTCAAGACCTAGGACGTGAGCCACTTGTAGAAGAAATTGCAATGGAGATGAATCTAGAAGTAGAGAAAATTCATATCATAGAGCAGATCAATCAGGAGACTGTCTCACTCGAGCAACCAATTGGCGATGATGATGACAAATCTACAAGAGGGGAATTTATTCCAGATGATAAAATTCTTCGTCCCGACCAAGAGGCTTCACGTAGAATTCTCTCTGATCAAGTCAAAGAAGTGCTTGAGACTCTTTCTCCTAAAGAAAGAAAAATTCTAGAGCTTCGTTATGGATTGACCAATGGAGTCCAACACACACTTGAAGAAGTTGGTCTTGAATTTGGCGTCACTCGTGAACGTATCCGTCAGATCGAAGCCAAAGTCCACGAAAAACTTCGCAATAATGAAAAAATCGCAAGACTTAAGAATTATTTTGATTAAAAATTCCCCAGATAGAGCCTTAGGCTCTATCTGGGGAATTGCATGTTATAATATATTATCATGAGTTCAGAAATAAAAAACTGCCAGAATTGCACAAAAGACTTTACTATTGAGCCAGATGATTTTTTGTTTTATGAAAAAATAAAAGTCCCTCCACCAACCTTTTGTCCACATTGTAGATTTTCCCGTAGGATGATTTGGAGAAATGAGAGATCTTTATATAAGAGAAAATGCGATATGTGCCAGAAGCACATTATTTCAATGTATGATGGCAAGGTTTCTTTTCCTGTATATTGCCCAGAATGTTGGAGAAGTGATAAATGGGAAGCAAATGAATATGGGCAAAACTATGATTTTAGTAAGCCGTTCTTCAGTCAATTTGAAGAGTTGTTCAATAAAGTGCCAAGACAAGCTACTTTGCAATATGGAAAGTGCATAGATTGCGACTACACAAATTACGTTAAGGATGCAAAAAATGTTTATCTTTCTTATTCTGCTCTTGATTGCGAAGATGTTTATTATTCAGGTAATGTTGATCATTCAAGAGGAATAATTGATTCATATAATGTTGTAGAAAGCGAAATTCTGTACGAAAATATTGGAAGCAAAAAGAATTATGATTGTAAGTATTCATACTGGTCTCCTAATTGTATTGATTGTAATTTTGTTGTTGATTGTATAAATTGTAGTAATTGTTTTGGTTGTGTAAATTTACGTAATAAAAGTTATTGTATTTGGAATAAGCAATACAGCAAGGAAGAATATATAGAAATATTAAAAGATTTTAATCTGGGAAGTTATAAATTTGTTCAAAAAACTTTTAGTGAATTCATGGGCTTTTCTCTTCAATTTCCTAAAAAATATTTACGAATAATAAATTGCGTTGATTCAGTTGGTGATGAAATCAGAGATTGCAATAATGTTCAAAATTTGTTTAAAGGGCAAGGTAATGAGAATGTTAAATTTGGGTATAGAGTAACTAACGCTCGTGATTCAATGGATGTATGTCATTCATGGGCAGAACTTGCATATGAACATGCTATGGGTGGGTCAGAAAATGGTTTTAATGTTAAATTTGTTATTAATGGTGCTGTAGCAGAAAATGAAGTTGAATTTGTTGATTCATGCCAATCTTGTTCAAATGTATTCGCTTGCATTGGAATAAACAATAAACAATATCACATCTTCAACAAGCAATATACAAAAGAAGAATACTTTGAAATGGTAGAAAAGATTAAGAAACATATGGATGATATGCCTTATGTAGATGCTAAAGGTAATATATATAAATATGGAGAATTCTTCCCTTATGAACTCTGTCCATTTGGATATAATGAAGCAGTTATTAATGATCACTTCCCACTAACCAAAGAAGAAATAATAGAGAGAGGATATAAATACAAAGAAAAAATTGATAACAAATACACCATCACACTCAAAGCAAATGATATACCCGATGATATTAAAGATGTAGATGATTCTATGCTAAATGAAGTCATAGAATGTGAAGTTTCAGGAAAAGCCTTTAAAATAACTCCGTTTGAGCTTCAATTCTATAAAAGGATGAACATACCTATACCCAGACTTCATCCAGACGAGAGATATAAGAGACGTCTAGCATTGAGGAATCCTATGATTCTATATCATCGTTCATGTATGAATAAAGGATGCACAAATAGTTTTGAAACTACATATGCACCAGATAGACCAGAGATAGTGTATTGTAAAGAATGTTATCAAAGAGAAGTATATTAAAGGAGAACAGAAAAGCGGTCAGGCGAAGCCTGACCGCTTTTAATAGTATTTTTTACAGCTGACTCGTTATTGGAGCTGGGGTAGGATTTAGAAGGCCGAAGAGGAGGTCTGTATATTTCCAGAAGGCATCATTACCTTTTAATGTAGCTACGCATTCAGCAGCGATTAACTTCTCAAGTGAACCTTGGTGTATAGGCCAGTGACGGTATATCCAAGCTACTTTTCCATCAGATCCTTTTACTATTTGGTCCATAGTAGTATGGAAAGATTTACAATAAGGACATTCATAGTCAGAATATTCTATAACTACAATTGGTGCATCTGGATTGCCAAGAAGATGATCTCCTGGTTCAGTTACAGCTATTTCACCTGTATATGCTGTTGTAACTTTTCCAGCATTTACTTCATCAATTAATTTTTGAACTTCAGTTGCAGGTAGAGCTCCACGAACTTCAGTCTTAATGCCATTCTTACCGACGATGACAGAATAAGGAGTACCTCTTTGGTCTGTCGGTACGCCTTTCATTGCAGCTTCTACACTAGCTCCAATCTTTGTCTGTAGAGCTGCTTGATCTGTATTTTTGATACATGCAGCAAACTTCTCTTTATTGACTCCTACTTGTGCTGATAAAGTTTGATCTTTATTTGTAGCACCATTTACTCCACCTTGACTTCCTCCCTTAGTTATTAAAATTGCTAACATCACAAGAAATCCTGCAACTATGATAGCTGTAGGTGTATTAATTTTTGGGTTTTTTATATTTTCCATCCCATCATTATATCATAAATTCAAATTAAGCAAATAAAATACATATTGAAAAATATGGCTAAATATGATATAATGCAAAATACTTATGGATTCAGTGTATACAGCCATATTTTATGTGTTTTCTTTCATTTCTGTCTATGTACAGATATTTTTTTTAATAACCTTTTTAGAGAAAAGGCGTCATATTGTCCACAATCCAGAGAATTTAGAACTGGAAACGTACCCTACGGTGACTATTGCAGTACCTTGCTATAACGAACAGGGGACAATAGATAAAACGGTCAAATCATTACTTTCTCTTGATTATCCAAAGGATAAAATAAAAATATTCCTAATTGATGATGGGAGTACGGATAATACATGGAACATAATTAAAAGTTTTGAAAATGGCTCCAATGTTTTTGCTTTTACAAAAGTAAACGGTGGAAAACACACTGCCTTAAACTTAGCACTGGAGAATACTACTTCAGAATTCTTTGGTTGTCTTGATTCTGACTCTCTTGTCCATCCACAAGCTCTAAAAAGAATATTAAAATATTTCGAGAGAGATTCTAAGACCATGGCCGTGGCTCCTTCGATTATCGTTTATAATCCTAAAAATATTCTTCAATATGCTCAGAACGTAGAATATGACATGTCTGTTTATACCAAGAAAATGCTTGGTTTTATGGGTGGAATTCATGTGACACCTGGACCATTTTCTATTTTCAGAAAAAGAGTTTTCGATGAGTTGGGTCCTTACCACAAAGCTCATAATACCGAAGATCAAGAGATTGCTCTTCGTATGCAAGAGCATGGCTACAAGATAGATCACTGTCCTGATGCATATGTATATACGAATACACCAGAGTCAGTAGCCAAACTTTATCGCCAGCGCTTAAGATGGATTTATGGTTTTATTAAAAATCTTATAGACTACAGACGACTTTTATTTAAGAAAGAGTATGGGACGGTGGCTCTCTTCACTTTGCCATCGGGTATTATTTCCATTTTCGGTGTTATCTTTCTTACTGCAAATATAGTAGGTAATGTTATTAAATTTATTTATCATAAGGTGGTGCAAATCCAAACTGTTGGCTGGGGCAATATTTTTAGCTTTCACTACAAGTTTGATTGGTTCTTTATGAACACTAAGGCGGCCTTGTTCTTCTCTATAATTTTATATATACTAGTCATTGTGTCTGTAATGATAGGTAGGAAAATGGCAGAGGGTAAGTCTGGATTTTCTCTATCTATTTTTTATTTCGTTATTATTTATAGTGTAATTGCGCCGTTTTGGATGCTCAGAGCCATTTATAATGCCATTATATCTAAGGAGTCTAGTTGGACGTTTGAACGCCGCGTAGTTAAATAGTCAATTTTATGCATCAACATGAACCGAATGATTGGAAGAAATATGTAATAGTTCTCTTTATAACCTCCACGATATTTATATCAGGGCTTTGGCTTTCAAATTACTTAAGTAACAAGAAAATCAATCAACTCAAATCTATTGAGAGTAGTATCTCTCTTGACTTGATGTCCTCTGAGACACAATTTGATTTACTCCAAGAACTATCCTGTAAAGATATTTCTAACGCCAATGTTTTATCTTCAGAGCTTAATTCTTTGGCAGATAAAATCTCTTATAGTGAGAACAATATAGGATTAGAGAATGTAGATGTTATAAGTTTGAAGAAATCTTATTCTATTCTTGAGATAAAGGATTATCTATTAATGAAAAGAATTACTGAACGTTGTGGAGAAAAATCTATCTTCATTCTATATTTCTATAAGAATGACAAATGTGATGACTGTACCAAACAGGGATATGTACTAACCTCTTTGAAGGAGAAGTATCCAAATCTTCGTGTGTATTCTTTCGATTACAACTTAGATCTTTCAGCGATTCGTGCCATGACTTCAATATACAAAGTTGCTGATAACCTACCAGCTATAGTTATAAATGGTAAGGTCTACAATGGTCTACAGAGTCTAGAGGAGATAGAGAAGACCTTCCCAGAGCTTGAGACTATAAAGAAGCCAGAAGTAGCTCCAGTAGCTCCTGTAAAGACAACTAAAACTAAAACAACTACTCCAGTAGTGGAGCCAGTAAAAACTAATTAATGAGCCGCTTCTCAGATTCGAACTGAGGACCTTCACTTTACAAAAGTGTTGCTCTACCAACTGAGCTAAAGCGGCGTTATTTTACTTAAGAAACAAAACAAACTTAATTTAAACTAATCTTATACCTACCAAAACAGCTAAAGCGGCGTATATTTAACTTTCAAACCAAACTTATATTTAAACCAATTTCTACTTGCTTACCAAACAGCTAAAGCGGCGTTTGTTTTATTTGATTATCTTAGCATATTACAGGATTTTATCAACTTCATTATTTTCCTCTATTTCTTCATGTTCTTTCTTTATTTTCTCTTTAACTTTTTTAATCTTTATTTTTGATTCAATAATAGCTCTTTCTACGAAAGAAATTTTTCTAGAATCTGTGTTTATTTTTTTCTGGAAAAATTTATGTATTTTAGGTGAGTTGTTTTGAATCCAAATCTTGGTTTTTGTAATAAATAAAAACCAAGATTTAACAACGAAAACAACAACAGATTGAATTACGTGCTTTATCACATAGAGAGCCATCTTCTCCACTTCTTTTAGAGATAGTTTAGGTAAGTAATTTTCATGTTCTTCTATTGTTACAAATCTAGAAGTCCTTATCTCCCATGCGCGATAAAATAGCATGCCAAAGGCTGCTATTATCGCTATGAGAAAAATAATGATAGGTATAATCATAATTAACCGATTGACTCACGAATGAAGGAAATTAGGGTTGCTTCTTTTTCTTTTAACAAATTGGAAACTGTTATGTCAGGATTCTTAATGAACATCTGATCCATCAAAGTTTGTTCTTTGAAATAAGTGGAGATTTTACCTTCCAACATTTTTTTCTTGATCTCTTCAGGTTTATCTGATTCTGCTACTTCCTTCTCGAAAACTTCGATAACCTTTGCTTTGTCCTCAGCTGTTACATCATCTCCTTTTATGAAAGCTGGTTTCATCGCTGCTATATGCATAGCTATATCTTTGGCTAATTCCTTGCTTCCACCACCAAGAGATACAACGACAGCACTTTTACTTCCATGTACATACGCCCCGAGAACTGAGCCCTCTATTAGTTCTACTTTACCAAGCTCAATCTTCTCTCCAACTTTCTGAACAACAGGATTGATGATATCAAGTGATTTTGTTTGCATTGTATCTATTCCTTCATTTAACGCTATTTTCGCAAGCTCATTTGCGAGAGTTATGAAGTCGTTGTTTCTTGCTACGAAGTCTGTTTCTGAATGGAGGGTAAGGAGAAGAACCTTGCCAGCTCCTTCAAGCGCTACTACTACTCCATCTGAAGCATTACGATCTGCTTTCTTCATGGCGATGCTGCTCGATTTCTTTTTAAGGATGATGAGAGCCTTCTCCATATCTCCTTCGGCTTCTTCGAGAGCATTTTTACACTGCATGACAGAGACGCCGGTAGCATCTCTTAATTCCTTAACTAATTCAGCTGTGATTTTTATAGACATAATTTATAGATTGGTCAGAGACCTTAATAAATAATTTTTAATGAACGAATTACTTTCCTGCTGTTCCTTTGTTGTATGCGTTTTTAGCTTGAGTAACAAAGAAGGTGATACTTGAGACTGAGGCATCGTTTGCAATGATAGGATACTCTACTTGTTTCATATTGCAGTCTGTATTCATAAGAGCGATAACAGGAAGATTCATTTTATGAGCTTCAGTTACGGCGATGTGTTCTTTCTTTGGGTCTACAACGAATAGAGCATCAGCTGTACGAGTAATACCAGTCAATCCTTGGAAATTCTTTGTCATGTCTTCCATTTCTCGGTCAATTAATAGTCTTTCTTTTTTTGTATATTTTTCTAGGCCTCCTTTTTCTTTCTGGTCACGTAAGTCAAGCAATTTAACAATACGCTTCTTTATCTCAGGAAAATTTGTCAACGCACCTCCTACCCAACGTTCGGAAACATAAGGCATGTTCAAAGCTAAAGCTGTTTCTATCACTTGCTGGCGAGCTTCTGCTTTTGTTCCAACAAAGAGAATAGTCTTTCCTCCCGCAGCTAGAGCAGTAATCTTTTCCATTGCTTTCTCAAAAAGATCGTTTGTCTTTTCGATATTTATAATATCCACTCCATTTTTGGTTGCAAAAATGTAAGGACTTGTCGATGGGTGACGACGACTTTTAGAATACCCGTAATGAGCACCGTTTTGAAACATTTCTTCGATAACACTGTTTTGTGTAGTCATAATTTTGTTTTCCACATGTATTAAATGTGGTCTATGATTAATTTATAATACTATCCGTTTTTAAGCATTCCAGCCTATTTACAAGGGTCTTTTAAACAAAAAAGCTCCTCACGGAAAGTACACATATAGTACCAGAAAAACCATTATTTTGCAAACCAAGAAATCCTTTTGTTTTTTGACTGTGGGGCGTTTTTAAGGTAGTATGTGGGTATATATGGAACAATCTAAATTTGAGGAAAAAAAGATTACAAGTAGGGCAGAGGATTATAGCCAATGGTATTTGGATGTTATTGATGCTGCGGATTTGGCTGAAAATTCTCCTGTTAAGGGTTGTATGATTATTAAGCCTTATGGGTATGCTTTGTGGGAAAAGACCCAAAAAGTTCTTGATGAGAAGTTTAAGGCAACTGGAGTCCAGAATGCATATTTTCCGATGCTTATTCCTGAAAAATTATTAAAGAGAGAAGAGGCTCATGTTGAAGGATTTGCTCCTGAAGTAGCTGTTGTTACTCATGCAGGTGGCAAAAAATTAGAAGAACCATTGGTTCTTAGACCAACATCAGAAACTATCATGTATGAAGTTTTTTCTAAGTGGATTCGTTCTCATCGTGATTTACCACTTTTGATTAATCAATGGGCAAATGTTATAAGATGGGAAATGCGTACACGTTTATTTCTTCGTACCACAGAATTTTTATGGCAAGAAGGTCATACTGTTCATGCAACAGAAGCAGAAGCAGAAGAAAGAGCACTAATGATGCTTGATATATATAAAGATTTTGCTGAAAATTATATGGCGATACCTACTATTCCAGGCAGGAAATCTGATGCCGAAAAATTTGCTGGTGCAAAAGGGACTTATACTATTGAAACAATGATGCAAGACGGGAAAGCTTTACAATTTGCTACGTCTCATAATTTAGGGCAGAATTTTGCAAAAGTTTTTGATGTAACATTTTTAGATGAATCAGGCGTAAAACAATATGGATGGCAGACCAGTTGGGGATTATCTACTAGAACTATTGGTGGTCTTATTATGACTCATAGTGATGATAAAGGATTAGTTTTACCTCCTAGGATTGCTTCAATACAAATAGTTATTGTTCCTATTATTCCTAAAGAGTGGGATAAGCAATTAGTAGATGAGGAGTCACAAAATATTTATTCTAATTTAATATCTTCTGGATTTAGTGTAAAACTAGACAATAGGGATATGCGTCCCGGTGAAAAGTATTATGAATGGGAGAAAAAAGGGGTTCCTTTGCGCATAGAGATTGGTCCTAAGGATATAGCAGCAAATACAGTTATGGTTGTTCGTAGAGATACGGGAGAAAAGAAGTCTATATCATTTTCTGATCTCACAACTTCTGTTACAGATATTTTAGAACAGATTCAAAATAATTTGTTTGAACAAGCAAAAAATCGATTAATAAATAATACAGTATCTGTTGATAAATGGGATGATTTTGTGAGAGCAATAGAAGAAGGAAAATTTGTAAAAGCACATTGGTCTGGTGATGGAGAAGTCGAAGCAAAGATAAAAGAAGAAACTGGGGCAACTGTTCGTTGTATACCTCTTGATGAAAAAGAAGAAGTAGGTATTTGTATCAAATCAGGGAAACCTTCTAAGACCAGAGTTGTCTTTGCTAAATCATATTAATTTATATGTTTAAAAAAATTTACCAAATGTTTTCTAACGATATCGGTATCGACTTGGGGACAGCGAACACGCTAGTCTATTTGAAGGGGCACGGTATTGTTATAAACGAACCATCTGTGGTGGTGGTAAATCAAAAGACTGGTCAGATCGTAGCTGTCGGTGCTGAAGCTAAGCAAATGCTTGGACGTACTCCTGGGCACGTACGAGCTATTCGTCCAGTCGTGGATGGAGTTATTTCTGATTTTGAAGTTACCGAAGAAATGCTTTCATATCTTATAGGTAAAGCTGAGAAGATGTCGAAAAAGTTTATCCGTCCTCGTGTCGTACTTGGAGTACCGACTGGAATTACGAACGTAGAGATACGTGCAGTTGAAGATGCCGCTCGTTCGGCTGGAGCTCGAGAAGTTTATATTATAGAAGAACCAATGTCTGCTGCTATCGGTATACGTCTCCCTGTGAAAGAGGCCGTCGGATCTGTAATCGTAGATATTGGAGGAGGAACTACAGATATAGCCGTTATTTCTCTCTCTGGTGTTGTTCGTTCAAAGAATTTAAAAATTGCAGGTGATTTGCTCAATACAGATATTATTAATTACATGAAGGATGAGTTCAAATTACTTATTGGAGAGAGAACTGCGGAAAATGTAAAAATTGCAATTGGTTCAGTTGTAGAAGGTGATGGAATGGAAGCAGAAGTTAGGGGTAGAGACTTGGTCACAGGTCTTCCTCGTCAGGTTATTGTTACAGATTCAGATATACGTGAAGCCATACTACCTTCAGTTCTTAGTTTAGTAGATGGGGTAAAAGAAGTATTAGAGACTACACCTCCAGAACTTCTTTCAGATATCATGCACCGAGGACTTGTCCTTTCAGGTGGGGGTGCTTTGATCCGTGGTCTCGATGTTTTACTTAAAAATACCCTTAAAATACCTATTTATATAGCCGAAGATCCATTGACGGCAGTTGCTCGCGGAGCTGGAGTCGTGCTCGACGAATTTGAAACTTATCAAGAAGTTTTATTAAACACAGATGATACATCAGTTCCGAGATAAAAAAGAAATAATTAAAAAAAGAAGAATGATTAAAAATTTAATCTTTTTAAGTGTTTTTTTGTTGCTTGCTGCTTTAGGAATTTTTGGTTTTTCTAGTCCGCTTTTACATTTTATCGGTAGACCAATTTGGAAAGTAGAAACATCTGTAAAAAACAATTTAATAAATATTGGTTACGTTTCTCGTACCAAGGCCTCTGTCTACAAAGAGAATCAAAATCTTTTAAGCGAGAACGTAGATTTAAAAAATTCTATGGTTGATTATCAAGTTTTGAAAAATGAAAATATTTCTTTAAAAGAATCATTCGGACGAGTTCCAGCAAAAATGGATATGGTACTTGCAAATATTTTAACGAAGCCAAGTCATTCACCTTATGATACTTTGATTATAGATATTGGGACAGATGATAAAATTGCAGTAGGAGATAAGGTATACTCAAATGTAACAACCCCCATAGGTGAAGTTAATACTGTATATAAGAATACCTCACTTGTTGTGCTTTATTCTAGCCCTGGAACAATTACGACAGCTATGATAGATGGTGCGAATACTAATGTTGATCTTGTGGGTCGCGGTGGTGGAAATTTTGAAATGATTATACCGATAGATCTACCATATACCAAAGGTGGTTCTGTTGTAATCCCAAGCTTAGGACCGGAAGTGGTAGCTGTTATAGGAGATGTCATTTCAAACCCCAATGACCCAGTGAAAAAAGTACTTTTAAGTTCACCTGTTAATATTCAAAATCTCAAATGGGTTTTTGTTAATCGTAAATAAATGAAAGCAATAAATTTTAAAATTGAAAAGAAACTAGATGGACATCTAGGTAGAGCAGGAGTTTTGAGTACCCCGCATGGAGGTATAGAGACTCCATCTTTTGTTGTTGTGGGGACGAAAGGCACAGTGAAGTCTTTGACCCCGGAGCAGTTGAAAGAATTAGGCACTCCTGTTTTATTAGCAAATACTTATCATTTATATTTACAGCCTGGAGATGAATTAATTAAAGAAGCTGGGGGTTTGCATAAATTTATGAATTGGAATGGACCTATGATGACGGATTCTGGAGGCTTTCAAGTTTTTTCTCTTGGGGTGGCTTATGGGAAAGAAATAGGTAAGGTTGTTTCAGTTACTGATCCAAGTTTGCTTATTCCAGAGCGATCCACAGCAGAAGATGGAGTGCCTCGGCTTGCGACTATTGGGAATGATGGAGTATCTTTCCGTTCGCATATTGATGGATCGCTTCATTATATAACTCCTGAGAAATCAATAGAAATTCAGCACAACTTAGGTGCAGATATCATTTTTGCTTTTGATGAATGTACTTCACCAACAGAAAATGATAGGTATCAAGATGAAGCACTTTCTCGCACTCACGCTTGGGCAAAGAGAAGTTTGGAGGAGCACAAGAAAAGGGAATTACTGAAAGAGACTTCACCTGCAATTCTTTTTGAAAGGTCCTCGGACGAGGGAGGACGAGGAGCCAGACCATTTCAAAAAGAACAGCAGGCTCCGTCTCAAAAACCTTTACCCCAAGCACTTTTTGGTATCGTTCAAGGTGGAAGGTCAGAAGAATTGAGAAAAAAATCAGCAAAAGTTATTGGTGAAATGGATTTTGATGGATATGGCATCGGTGGATCTTTTGCGAAAGAAGACATGTCGAGTGCAGTTAAATGGGTGAATGAAGAGCTTCCGGAAGAGAAGCCTCGGCACCTGCTCGGTATCGGTGAACCGGAAGATTTATTTTCTGGTGTAGAGAATGGTGTAGATTTATTTGATTGTGTTGGTCCTACTCGTATAGCTCGAAATGGTGCTTTATTTACAAAAAATGGAAAAATAAATATTTCAAATGCAAAATTTGTAAAAGATTTTGAAAAAATTGAAGAAGATTGTAGGTGCTATACATGTAATAATTATACGAAAAGTTATTTATCACATTTATTCCGAGCAAAAGAAATGCTCGGTGCAACTCTTGCTTCTATTCACAACGTTTATTTTATAACAAATTTAGTAAAAAATATGCGTCAGGCTATATTGGATGATAAGTTTTTTGAATTTAAAAAGGAATTTTTAAATAGATATTTAAAAGAATAATTCAAACCCCTCCCGACCTCCCCTTATCAGGGGAGGAGAAAATGCAAATACAATACTGAAAAAATTAGTGTTATAATAAATTTATGGGAAAAGAAATAAGATTTACAGCTCTATTTGTTAAAGATACACAGAATTTATTGAATAGATTTCCTCCTAAACATAAAAAAGTTTTTGGGGATCATTCTACTATTGAATTTAAGCCAGAAAGTTTAAACGGTATTGAAGTAGGGGAAGAATCAGTAATAAAGATTATTGGGAGAGCCTATGACGAATTTGGTGATGATTTGCTTGTTGAAAACATTAAATCGAAGAACAAATATCCTCATATAACATTATCTAGAGCAGAAAACGCCCCCGTTCTTTATTCAAAAGTTTTATTTGAAAAAGCTATAGAATCTAATAGTATTGAATATTTTACAAATGAAGAAGTTCAGGTGGTTGAGGGTTATTCAGATGGAGAAAATATTTTTATCAAAGATATAGGGTAATAAATGTGAAAATATGGATTTAAAATTTATTCAATATAATAATAAACTAATTTCTCGTGCTAGAGAATTTAGAAAAAGTAGAACAGAAGCGGAAATCATATTTTGGAATAAAGTTTTAAAAGATAAAGAAGTAACAAATTATAAATTTACACAACAAAAACCACTCGGAGACTTCATTGCGGATTTTTATTGTTCCAAACTTTTATTGGTTATTGAAATTGATGGAGGAATACACAATGAATTAAAAAATAGGGATAAGGAAAGATCCGAGATTCTTCTTTATAAATATGGTATAAAGGTAGTTAGGTATAATAATGAGGATATATTAGATAATATTGAAAATATTATCCGTGATTTTAAAAATCAAATGAAATTACGAGAAAAATATTTAAAATTAAAGGGTATTTAAGGTCCCCCTGACAAGGGGGATTTAGGGGGTTTGAATTGATAATAATTATGAAAAATAAAGTATTCAAATTAAAAAGTGATTATAAACCAGATGGTGATCAACCTAAAGCTATTTTGGAATTGCTGGATGGACTAAAAAAGGGAATGAAGAAACAAACTCTTTTGGGGGCGACGGGGACTGGGAAGACTTTCACAATTGCAAATGTGATAGCACAGTGGAATAAGCCGACTCTCGTAATAGCTCACAACAAGACTTTGGCGGCTCAGCTAGCCCAAGAATTCCGTGAATTTTTTCCTGATGCTGCTGTTCACTACTTTGTCTCCTATTATGATTATTACCAACCGGAAGCTTATATGCCTGTCACAGATACGTACATAGAAAAGGATGCCCAGATAAATAAAGAAATAGACCGTCTTCGTCATGCGACGACACAGTCACTCTTATCTCGTCCGGATGTTATTATTGTGGCTTCAGTTTCTTGTATCTATGGGTTAGGAAGTCCTGAAGAATACGAGAAGGTAAATTTGAAATTAGAAATCGGCTCTAAAATTGGCAGAACAGATTTAATGAGAAGATTGCTTGGAGTCCATTTTGAGAGAACAAATGCAGATTTAAATCCTGGAACTTTCCGATCTATTGGAGACAGAGTAGAAGTCATGCCTATTTCAGAAACTTTTGTATACCAGATAGAATTTGCTAGTGGTAAAATATCTAAGATCTTGCGAGTCGATCCAGTGTCAGCTCATGTATTAAAAGAAGAGAATGGAATTTTCCTTTTCCCTGCGAAGCACTTTATTACTGACAAAGAAATGGTGGCAGGAGCCATTAAAAATATAAAACTTGAACTTACACAGCAATTAAAAAAGTTTGATAAAGAAGGAAAGTTACTAGAATCTGAAAGGATAAAAAGAAGGACGAATTATGATTTAGCTATGATAAAAGAAGTTGGCTACTGTAATGGTATTGAGAATTACTCTAGGCATTTTTCAGGGAAGAAGGAGGGCGAAGCACCAGATACTTTACTTTCATATTTTAAAAATGATTTCCTAACTATTATTGATGAGTCACATGTGACTCTGCCTCAGCTAGGTGGTATGTACGCAGGAGATGCTTCAAGGAAGAAAACTCTAGTAGATTTTGGTTTTCGTCTTCCTTCAGCGAAGGATAATCGTCCCCTCAAATATGATGAATTTGAAAAGAGGATAGGCGACGTTGTTTATGTATCAGCGACTCCAGGTGAACAAGAGAGAAGTCTGAGTAATCAAATCGTAGAGCAAATAATTCGTCCTACGGGTCTTATAGATCCGGAGATTTTAGTAAAACCTGTAAGTGTATCCACAAAAGAGAAATATTTGGGCCAAATAGAAGACTTTGTTGGGGAAGCAGATAGGGTCATCAAGAAAGGTTTTCGTGCCATTGCTACGACTCTGACAAAAAAGATGGCGGAAGACTTGTCTTTATTCTTAAAAGAAAAAGGTTACAAAGCAGAATATTTACATAGTGATATAAAAACGATAGAGAGAATCCAAATATTAACACAATTTAGAAGAGGGGATTTTGATATTCTTATTGGAGTTAATCTTCTTCGTGAAGGTTTAGATTTACCAGAACTCGCATTGATAGGAATTTTGGATGCAGACAAGGAAGGATTTCTTCGTTCGGAGACTTCACTTATACAGATTATTGGACGTGCAGCGAGAAACGTAGAAGGGCGAGTGATTCTTTATGCAGACCATATGACAAAGGCAATTGAATATGCAATTGAAGAAACAACAAGAAGAAGAAATATACAGATTGCTTATAATAAGAAGCATGGAATAACTCCCGCAACTATAATAAAAAAGATTAAAGATATAACAGAAGAGCTAGAAGACAAACATGGTAAAGCTGTAAATGCAGAGCTTGATCTAGATATAGAATTATTTAAAAAAGCTTTTGGAAAGAGTAAAAGTAATCGTGGAAAGGGCGAAAGAGAGTCAGTCAAAAACTTACTTCTTTCAGATGAAGATAGAAATAAAAATGTTTATGAAAAAATAATTAAAATTAAAGAGAAAGAAATGAATAAAGTAGTGAAAGAGCTTGATTTTGAAACTGCCGCGATATTGCGAGATGAGATTGTTGTATTAAAGTCAAAGATGGATAAATTAAATAATGAAGTAAAAAAATAGACTGTTACAAAGAGTGAGCTCTGTAACAGTCTTTAAGGAGATGGGCAATAATTCGGACCCCATCTATATATGTAGTTATGAAAAGGACTAATTATAATACTAGTCGGGGAGGAAGAAATTAATCTTCCAAATTTAATTTTGTTAGACCAACTTCCCAATTCCAGTGTAGTGTATTTCGTTTAAATATTAGCTTATTTACTCGTATTTGTCAAAGACAAGCATTAATGTTACTATAATAGTAGTTGAATATTGATATACCCCCTCTAGGAAAGATTGGGGGACTGTTTAAATTTATGAAGAAAGAAACAAGCGACAAAATAATAATAAAAGGGGCAAGAACGCATAATTTAAAGAATATTAGTGTGGAAATGCCTCGCAATAAGATGATAGTGATAACTGGGATGTCTGGCTCTGGTAAGTCTTCTTTGGCGTTCGATACTATCTTCGCAGAGGGCCAGAGACGTTATGTGGAGAGTCTTTCAGCTTATGCTAGACAATTCCTTAATCAGATGCCAAAACCTGATGTAGATGAGATTACAGGCCTTTCCCCAGCTATTTCTATAGACCAGAAGTCTCGCTCAAACAACCCTCGCTCGACAGTTGCTACTATTACGGAGATATATGACTATCTTCGTGTTCTTTATGCACGTGTGGGTCATCCTCATTGCCCAATATGTGGTAATGAAATCAAGAGATTATCCAATGATGAGATTCTTCATTTTGCTATAGATAAAATTAAAAATTTCGAGAAGAAGAATAAAAGTAAGAAAGTTTTAGGAGTAGAGTGGAATGAAGCGCCTATCTCAATACTTTCGCCTGTAGTTCGCGGTAGAAAGGGAGAATACTATCAACTACTTTATGATTTACTCAATAAGGGTTTTGCAAAAATTCGTTTAGACGGTGAGATAAAGAATCTAAGAGAGAGAATTGATATTACGAAAACGAAGAAGCATGATATAGAAGTTGTTGTTGACACTTTCGCAATTCATGAATTTAAAGATAATGAGAAAGATTCTTACTCTAGGCTTGCAGAAAGTGTCGAGAGGGCACTACTTGAATCAGATGGATTAGTCATTATAAAAATTGATGAAGACGAATACTTAATGTCTTCGAAGTTTTCTTGTGCAAATGACGGATTTGCTTTCCCTGAGATAGAGCCTAGACTTTTCTCCTTCAATTCTCCTTATGGTGCATGTCCTACTTGTAACGGGCTCGGAACAAAATACTTTGGTGGACTAGATCCTTGTGAAGATTGTAAAGGTTTAAGATTGCGTACAGAAGCACTGCATGTGTATCTTGGTATATCAAAAACAGCATTAAATATCGTGGACGTCACAGCTTTATCTATAGAGAAGGTGGCGGACTTTTTTATTGAACTAGAATTAACAGAAAAAGAAAAAGAAATTTCAAAAGTTATAATAAAAGAAATAGAAGCACGGTTACAGTTTTTATTAAATGTTGGGCTTGATTATTTATCTCTTGATAGAAAAGCCAATACTCTTTCAGGTGGGGAGGCTCAAAGAATACGTCTTGCCTCACAATTAGGGTCACGTCTTGTTGGAGCTTTATATGTACTAGATGAACCGACTATAGGATTACACCAAAGAGATAACGATAAACTTATTAAAACCTTAGAAAATCTACGTGATATAGGGAATACGATTATAGTAGTAGAACATGATGAGGATACTATCTATGCATCAGATTACCTTATTGACATAGGACCCAAAGCCGGAGTTCATGGCGGGCAGGTGATAGTAGCTGATTACTTGCAAACTCTTCTTGATGCACCGACAAATGCTTCTAAATCAAGAACTTTGGCTTATTTGAGAAACGAAGCACGTATAGAAATTCCAACAAAGAGAAGGACCAATGATAAGGGGGCTCTTAAAATAATTGGTGGAAAAGTTTTTAATATTAATAATTTAAATGCTGAAGTTCCACTTGGGAAGTTGGTGACTATTACTGGTGTATCTGGATCTGGGAAGAGTTCTTTCATGTATGAGATTTTACATAAAAATCTTCAAGCAAGATATGAAAGAAAGTTTCGTAGTGCGAAAGTTTACAACTGTGCTTCATTTACTGGTACTGAGTATTTATCTCGTGTCGTATTAATTGATCAATCTCCAATAGGCAGGACTCCTCGTTCAAATATTGCGACATATACAGGGGCGTTCACTCATATCCGTGACATGTTTGCTTTGAGCGAAGAAGCAAGATTAAAAGGATGGAAGTCAAATAGATTCTCTTTTAATGTGAAAGGTGGACGCTGTGAGTCCTGTGAAGGTAATGGAGAAGTTGCAGTGGAAATGCATTTTCTTCCAACTGTCTATGTGACTTGTGACGTCTGTAATGGTAAAAGATTTGATAAAGAGACTTTGACTGTAAAATATAAAAAGAAAAATATTTATGAAATCTTGCAAATGACGATTGAGGAGGCTGTAGTATTTTGGGAAGACATTCCCGCTGTTTATGATAGGATGAAAACTCTTATGGATGTGGGGCTTGGTTATGTGAAGCTTGGTCAATCCGCGACGACTCTTTCAGGTGGGGAAGCTCAGAGGGTGAAAATTTCTACAGAGCTTTACAAACCATATTGGGAGAAGACTATTTATCTGCTAGATGAGCCAACTGTTGGACTTCATTATGATGACGTCGCTAAACTCTTAGATGTATTGAATAGACTTGTTGATAAAGGCAACAGTGTGGTTGTGATAGAACATAATATGGATATTATAAAATCCTCTGATTACATAATAGATATAGGTCCAGACGGAGGACTTAATGGTGGTAAAATAGTAGCCAAGGGTACACCGGAAGAAGTAGCGAACACACCCCTCTCTTACACAGGAAAATATTTAAAGAAAGTTTTAAAGAAAAAATAAAATTATGAAGAAGTTAATTTTAAAAAAACTAAAAATACCAAACAAACCAGGAGTTTATTTTTTTAAGATAGGACCGACAATTTTATATATAGGCAAAGCGACTTCTTTGCGTGATAGAACGAAGAGTTATTTTAGTAGAGATTTAATTACTACTCGTGGGCCTGCAATTTTAGACATGGTAACTAAGGCGACAGAGGTAGAGTGGCAAGAAGCCGATAGTGTACTCGAAGCTCTAATACTTGAAGCAAACTTAATAAAAAAATATAAACCGAAATATAATACAAAAGAGAAAGACAATAAAAGCTTTAATTATGTTTGTATTACAAAATCAAACCCCTCCCAGCCTCCCCTTATCAGGGGAGGAGTTGAATTCCAAAGTCCCCCTGATAAGGGGGATTTAGGGGGTTATAAAACACTTCCTAAAGTTTTGATTATAAGAGGAAGGGGTCTAAATAAAAAAGAATATGTAAAGGTTTATGGCCCATTTCCTAATGGACAGCAATTGAAAGAGGCGATGAAGATTATTCGTAGGATTTTTCCATATTTTGATGATGATTCTAACAAAAAAAATAATAGAGAATTTTATAGACAGCTAGGGCTAGTACCGCTTGAAGAATATAAAGAAAACATAAAAAATCTGAAACTATTTTTTGAAGGCAAAAAGAAGAGTGTGATTTTCAACTTGAAGAAAGAGATGCTCTTGTTTGCTTCGAAGAAAGAGTTTGAAAAAGCTGGGGAAATAAAAAGAAGAATTTTTGCTCTTGATCATATAAATGATGTCTCTTTGATTAAAGAAGACATATTAGCTTCACAGGAATACGCGAATTCTTCGCGCTTTGCCCTAAAGGGCTCCGACGCGACTCATAATTCGCATATTCCTGTTTCGCTTTTTCGTATAGAAGCTTACGACGTTGCTCACATGGGAGGGAAGAATATGGTGGGGGTTATGACTGTTATAGAAGATGGGGAAGTAGCGAAGCGAGAATATAAGAAATTTATAATAAGAACGCAAAATGATGCGAATGATACAGGAGCCCTTGAAGAGGTACTTTCTCGCCGTCTTCGCCATAGCGAATGGGGATTACCAAGCTTGATTGTTGTAGATGGAAGTACAGCTCAAATAAATGTGGCAAAAAGAGTTTTGAGTAGGTATCAATTTGATATAAAAGTTGTGGGTGTAGTCAAAGACGAGAGACATAAACCAAAAGCTATAATAGGTGATGAAAATATAATAAAAGTATATAAAAAACAAATCCTACTTAGTAATAACGAAGCTCATAGATTTAGCATTGCTTTTCATAAACAAAAAAGGAATAAAAGTTTTATTGGTAAATGACTAATTAATTAAAAACTCTTTTTTGTGTTATTATTATCCTATGCAAATTGTAGTAGATGATCTAATCCTTAATTATGAACAAATTGGGACTGGTAGCAAAGACCTTGTTATTTTACATGGGTGGGGATGTTCCTTGAAAGAATGGATACCTATTGCTCGAAAAACAAAAGGTTATAGAGTTACTCTTTTAGACTTACCGGGTTTTGGTTTTTCAGAAGAACCACATAAGTCTATAAATATATTTCAATACACTGAAGTATTTTCTAAATTTTTAAATAAGGTGAATATAAATAAATGTATAATTGTCGGGCATTCTTTTGGTGGTCGTATTGGGACTATATTTGCATCAAATAATTCAGATATTGTAGAAAAATTAATACTTGTTGATGCAGGGGGGATAGAAATTAAAAGTACTAAAACTAAGATATTAATTTTATTATCTAAATTATTAAAACCATTTAAGATATTTTTTCCTAAAAAAATAAGAAAGATATTAGAGAGTTCAGATTATAAAAATGCCCCTAGAATTTTAAGGGAAAGTTTTGTAAAAATAATTAATCAAGATTTAAGATATTTATTTCCTAATATAAAAATTCCTGTTGTTGTTATTTGGGGTAGTAATGATAGTATTTTGCCTGTGTGGTATGTGAAAATTTATCGTACTCTTATTAAGAACGTAAATATTAAAATTGTTTGGGAAGCAAATCATTTCCCCCACATTTCAAAACGAGAAGAATTTATTAAAATTTTAAATGAAGAAATATAAAAATGAAACAAATCTTTAAAATAATATTTCCTTATAAACTATATTTACATATTTTTCAACTTGAAAGATATGATATAAATCGATCTTTATTTTGGATTTTTTCGCATTTTTGGAAACGTACTACTCAAAACAAAAAACCTCTTATTTATACTAAGAAGGCGAAAGCAATATTATTTGCTTCAATTTTATTTTTAATTTTATTTTTTCTATTAGGAATAGTTTTTTATAATTTATCGTTTAGTTTTATATTATTATTTATATTATTATTTCAGCCATATATAATTATAATATTTTCAATTTATCTATTTAAGCCGTACGAATTTTATGTAAAGATTAAGGCTATAAAAAAAACAAAAACAAAAATTAAATCTTTAAAAAATGTTAAAGTCATAGGAATAGCAGGTTCATACGGTAAAACTTCTGTAAAAAATATTCTTCACCATCTTTTATCATCAAAGTATAAAGTCTTAAAAACTCCATTAAGTTATAATACAATTTTAGGGATTTCCCAGGTTGTTGATTTGGAATTGGATGAGTCTTATGATTTTTTTATTTGTGAATTTGGAGAATTTAAAAAAGGGGATATTATTGAAATGTGTAAGATGGTAGATCCTTTATATGGAGTAATGACTGGGATAAATAGTCAGCATTTAGAACGTTTCAAAAATATAGAAAATACCACAGATTCTATATTTGAATTGTTTGATTATTTAAAAAATAAAAAACAAAGAACAGTAATAAACTTTGCAAATGAATATCTTAAAAAAGAATCAGAGAAGAACAAATCTTCAGGTGATATTATCTCATATGGAGATTATGTAAGCGGAATAATTGCTGGTAATATTAAGTTTTCTGATGATGGTACCAGTTTTGATTTGTCATTTGAAAATATAAAAAAAGAAGTTAAAACTCCATTGTTAGGTAATGCTCATATAAATAATATATTAGGAGCTTGTACTATGGCTTATGAATTAGGTGTATCTTTTGAAGAAATTGCAGAGAAATTAAAAACACTACCAAAAGTTTCTCATCGTTTTGAGCAGCAGGTTCTGGGGAATGGTTATCTTCTTATAGATAATTCTTATAGTAGTAACGAAGATAGTTTTAACGAAGCCTTATTTCTACTAGAAAAAATAAACCGTAAAAATAAAATTTTAATAACTCCTGGAATGGTTGAAATAGGAAAAGATAGTAAATCTGTTCATCTTAAATTTGGGGGACAGATAGAAGAAGTGTGTTCTAAGGTTATTCTTGTTGGAAACACAATAAGAACTAGATCACTGGCGGACGGTATTAATGATGATAAAGTTGTTTTTATGGATAATATTAAAGATATGTGGAGTGTTATAAATAGTTTTAATTTTAATCCAAAGGATTCTGTCATAATACTTGAAAATGACTTACCTGATAACTATTAAATATTCTTTAACACACTTGAATCAAAAGTATGAAACAATTTAGATTTATTATTATATCTTTCTAATGCTAATTCAATTAGTTTGTTTATTAATTTATCGAACGATAAATTTGTTTTTTCCCATAGATAGAAGGAAAGACTTCCAGGAATTGTGTTTATCTCTACTAGAATCATAGAGTTATCTTTCTTATTTACAAGGAAATCAATGCGTACTACACCTCCACAATTTAAGTCTCTGAATGCTTTTTCAGCATAATTTTTAATCTGGTTTTGCATTTGGTCAGAAATGTTTGCCGGAATGAGTCTATTGGTGGAGCTCATACCTTTAGATCCATTTTGATGTGCAATTTTTTTTGATTTACCCCCTTTCAAATATTTATTTTCAAAATCAAGGAATTCAGTGTCGGAATATACTTCTTCGCATTGTGAAAATAAAATTTCACCATTGTAATTACCTAAACAAGAAATATTTATCTCAGTATTATGAATGAATTCATTTTCAATCAAAACCTTGAGATCAAAGGAGAAGGCTAGCTCAAGGGCATTTATTAATTCAACTTTATTTTTTACTCTAGATATTCCAATACTAGATCCACCATTTGAAGGTTTTACAAATACAGGATAAGAGAGTTTTAATTCGATATTTCTTAAAGATTCCTCCTTGTTTTTAATAAATTCATTTTTTGTAAGTACTTCATATTTTGTGACAGGAATATCAGAATTTAGCAATATTTTTTTTGTTGAGATTTTGTCCATACAGAGAGCTGAACCTAATACATCAGTTCCAGTATAAGGGAGGTTAATAGTTTCGCAAAAACCTTGAAAGCCTCCATTTTCTCCCTCTCCTCCATGAAAAGCTAGAAAAGCACAGTCAATCTGGATCTTTTTAATTCCGAGTATCTTATCAAAACAAAGATAAATTTTATCTTTAATATTTTTAATATAAACACGTCTACTATTATCAATTAGTAAATCTAAATTTTTATAATTTTTAATATCTTTTATTTTATTACCTGTATAGAATATTCCATCACGAGAAACATAAATAGGGATAGGTTCATATATTGAAGTATCAAAAGCATGAAATGCCTGAACTCCAGTAATAATTGAGATATCATGTTCTACGGATTTCCCTCCAAAAAATACTGCAATTGTTTTCATAAAAATTATTATATCATAATTTTAAAATTTTTTAATGTTAAATTATGTAATATTGTGTTATAATATAACAATGATAAAAGTTGGAGTTATACGGGGAGGTATAAGTAGTGGGTATGAATTATCTCTCAAGACTGGCAGTAATGTACTTTCTCACCTAAGAAGCGAAAAGTTAAATAAAACTTATAAAGCGATAGACGTATTGATAGACAAAGAGGGTATTTGGCATATAAATGGCAAGCCTATATCAATACCTGATGTATTTCACTCTGTGGATGTTATTTTCAATGCTTTGCATGGGGATTATGGTGAGGACGGTAAGGTCCAGCAAATTCTCGATGGGTGGAAAATTCCTTACACTGGATCAGGCGCTTTTGCTTCTGCCTTAGGATACAATAAAGTATTGGCCAAAGAGCAATTTGCTTTACTTGGAATCAAGACGCCAAGTCATATAGTTGTTCCTAAATACAGAAAAGAAGATGGTCCAATAAAATCATACTCCAAAAATGTTGCGCAACAAATTCATTCTCAATTACCGCCACCTTGGATTACGAAGCCCCTTTCTGGTGGTTCTTCTGTTGGGATGAGAATGTGTAAAACATATCCAAATCTTATCAATGCCTTCCTAGATGGTGTAAATAAAGAAGTAGATGTACTTGTAGAAGAGATGATAGAAGGTAAAGAAGCGACAGTTGGAGTTATAAACAATTTTCGCAATAAGAAAGTATATATTCTTCCTTCTACAGAAATACGTGTTCATAAGGGTAAAGATTTTTTTGATTTCGAGGCAAAATATGAAGGAATGTCAGAAGAAATTTGTCCTGGAAATTTTACAAGAAAAGAGAAGGATGAGCTTGAGAGATTAGCGGAACTTATCCATATAGGACTTAACCTAAGTCACTATTCTAGAAGTGATTTTATTATACATCCAAGGAAAGGGATTTACGCTCTCGAAGTTAATACTTTACCAGGACTTACAGATGAGTCACTTATTCCTAAGATGTTGAAAGCAGTTGGGGCCGACGTTCCTTCGTTTATTGATCATTTAATAAAACTCGCATTAAAAAAATAATTATGAAGATTTCAATTCTAGGGTATGGAATTTTTGGTTCCGCTATAGCATCTCGTCTCATATTGAATGGACATGAGATAATAAAAGAAGAAGTTAAAGAAGATACCGATATTGTCTTAGTGGCAGTTCCCTCATATGTTGTATCAAATGTTTTAATATCTCATAAAAGTGAGATTCTTGATAAAAAAATCATAATTTGTTCAAAGGGTTTTGATAAGAGTGGGGAACTTTTTTCTAAGGTTTTAGAAAAAGAATTTCCAGAGAATAAAATATATTTTTTATATGGTCCAACCTTAGCAGGAGAATTACAAAATGGAGTTTTCTCTGTTATGGTTTTAGCTGGGGGAGATGGAAAAGAAGAATTAAAGAAAGCGATAGAACTTCCAGATTTACGGATCCAGTTATCTGATGACATTGTTGGAGTTCAAGTAGGTTCCGCACTAAAAAATACTGTTGGAATATTTGTTGGATTAGTAGAAGGAGCAGGTCTAGGTGAAAATACTCAAGGATTTGTATATTCTCAAGGTTTACAAGAAATACAAAAACTCGGAGTTTATATGGGGGCAAAACCCGAAACCTTCCTTGGATTTACTTGTGCTGGTGATTTATTTGTAAGATCACGTAGCCGTATGTTAGGGGTGGAAATAGGTAAAGGACGACCATTTGAAGAGGTAGCAAAAGAAATGGTTTATCCTAAAGAAGGGATTGCTTCTTTATTAAATATTTTGAAGATGGATGGTAATCCTGATATAAATTTAAATTTCTTCAAACTTATTCATTCTGTTGTTTTTGAAGAAATGTCTGTGGAAGAAGCAGTAAATAAGTTATCCGAGATGATCTAATTCTTTTTTACGAAACATATTTATGAAGAAGTAAACGTAATTAGTACCCTTGCTTGATAGATTGAAAAGGATTGCTATAGTGAATAGTATGAGAGCAAGCTTGATACTAATGAAAGATACAAAGATAGCTAGAATTGCAGACACAATAGGGAAGAGAATATGCATTTTAGCATGTTCATTCTCTATTTTAGTGAAGGGTGCGTTCTCAATTGTTTGAGATTTGATAGCATAGTCACGCATCAAGAAGAGTGTAATTCCTATTATTATGATATTGATTGCGAATACTATGGTAGCTGTTTCAGAATAAATATAACTTCCTAAGAAATGAGATGAGAATGGTATAAGGCCAACAAAGAAGAAAAAGATTCCATTTAGATTTGCAAAATTTGCATCAATATTTTTTACAAGTACTGAAGCTATGAAGTGGTGACTTCTCCAATAAGTAAAGATGAGGGAGAAACTAAGTAAATAACTCAAGAAAAGAGGATACATATTCATAAGAGAATTAATGAGGGTGCCCTCACTGACCATCCCCATGTATTCTGGGACTCTTATCTCGAAAACAAGGATTGTCATAACTATAGCAAAGATGCTATCTGCAAGCTGGTCTAATCTAAATTGTTTCATCATATTTATTAGTATAACATAAAATTTTTAATTTAATAAAGTAAAACCGCTTCCTTTGACAGAGCGGTTTTTTTTAAAGGGTGAATACTAAAGAAAAGAAAAAATGGTATTCTCTAAGTTACAAGACTGGCACTTTCCAATAATCTAAAGGGTAAATTAATGGTCCCTTATCACTGACTAAAGAAAAAGATATCTTGGCAGATTTTACTCGTGCTTTAGAAAAATCATTCTTCGTTTATTACTATATTCTGATTGAGTAATAAAGTCAAAATTTATCTCAAGATTTCGTCTATTAGAATATCTAAACCTTTCTTTGTTTTATTAGAAAAAGGGATAATAAGGTAGCCATCACCTATCATTTTTTTTATCTCCTCCATTCTTTTGTGATAGTCCGATTGTTTCAATCTATCCACCTTGTTTGCTACTACTATAAAGTTTTTTTGATGGTCTATAAGTTCATTGAACATTAGAATATCCTTATCTGTCATTCCAATACTTGCATCTATGATTAGAACAACCCTTTTTTGAGTATATATAGAATTGAAAAGATAAGAATCGATAAGTTCGCCAATTTTTTCGCGACCAAGTCCTGAGGCACGAGCGAAGCCGTATCCTGGTAGATCTATGAAATAAAAGGAATCATCTAGATTGTTTTTTACGAGGAAGACATTTATTTCCTGTGTTCTCCCTGGGAATGAACTTGTGCGGGAGGCGCTACTTTTAGTCAGAGTATTTATAAGGCTTGATTTGCCGACATTTGAACGTCCAATAAAGGCAATCTGGGGTATTCCATCTGCTAATATACTATCGTCTCCCACGAGACCCTTTATAAACTTTGTAGAAGTAATTTTCATATGTTTAATATTATACTAGAAAAATGGCTTAACATAAGGGTTTTAGCTATTGACATTTTGTTTAAATAGGTGTATAATATAAGGAGATAGTTGGCTCTTTAAAAATATTTGATTTTTTGAATATTTAGTGAATTATCCCTGCTTCTTAATTGGAAGTTGAGATAATTCACTAATTTCATAAATTTAAAAAATCAACCCATGAAAAATTCAGTTATTTTTACAATCGCAATGATTGTTATTGCTTCTCTTTCAACTGCTACCGCCCAAGATTTTAATCTTAGTGGGCAAACAATGTTACACTCCAAATATATTGGACCTGATGGGCTCCAGTTTTATGGGAAACCAGTACTACAAAGTAGTGTAACTTTAAATCATAAATCGGGATTATTCTTTGATTTGTGGTGCTCAACTGGTCTTAATACCCAATTTTCAAATGATTGGGATGACGAAATAGATTACACTATTGGATGGAGTGGTAAAGTTTCTCCTTTTTTGTTAAATGCATCACTCTCTTATTTTGATAACTTCAAAAATTTCAGCTTTACATACAATGACGTTGTCAAAAGTAATGTGACGCTGTCTTATACAAAAGAAGTTAATGGAAAAATAAAAATAAGTCCATTTCTAAGTTGGACTAAATTTATGATCCCAAATAAGAATACTCCGTTCGTTGGGGGAAATCTTTATTCTATTGGTTGTAATAATGAGATTGTTATTACTGAGAAAGTAAAAGTAACACCATTGGTTCAGTTAACATTTGATGATGGAGCCTTCGATGTAAAAAGTGGGGGGTTAATAAAATTATCCTCAAATCTAAATTGGACTCTTTCTAAACATTTTGTTTGGAATGTGGTTGAAGCAACTTTTTATTCTCCGTTTAAACAACGTGGAATGAGAAATGAATTTATCCTGGGAACAGGATTATCATATACACTATAAACCCGCTAACGCGAACCATAAAAGGAGCTCGCTTGCGGGTTTTCTTTTTATTTAATTAATATTTTTTTAAAGCTTTTTTATTATATCTTGCAAAAAAGATAAAATAAGGTAATATAGAGAAATGTTTATCTTGGGCCTTTAGCTCATCTGGTAGAGCGCCTCATTTGCAATGAGGAGGTAAGCGGTTCGAGTCCGCTAAGGTCCACAAAAGCGTACATCACAAGAAAACCCTTTCCTTGTGAGTGTATTCACGAACGGAAAAGGTGTACTGAACCTGTAAGGTTCGAGAAATGTACTCATGGTCCGCTATTATTTAAAACAAGGAATATATAGCAGCCAGTGCCGTAACTCCCATAAAGATAGTTGTAATCCACCCGATAATGTTACCAATGCGTGAATTTTTATAATGGCCCATTATTTTATGGTTGCCACTTATATGAACGATGAAGATGAGGATTATAGGTGCAACTATTCCATTAGCTATGGCGGAGTAAATAAGAGCTTTGATAGGATCAATACCAATAAAATTTATGGTTATTCCTATAATGATTGAAATGGCGATGATGCCATAGAAAGCACGAGCTTCCTTAAGTTTACGATACAAACCCTCTTTCCATCCGAAACTTTCAGAAATGGCATATGACGCAGATCCAGCGAGGACAGGGATAGCGAGCATTCCAGTACCGATAATTCCAATAGCAAATAATGTTGTGGCCCATTTACCAGCAAATGGGGCTAGAGCGAGAGCTGCATCATTGGCAGTAGCAATATTAGTAATTCCATTTTTAAACAAAACACTTGCACATACTGCAATAATGAAAAACATCACAAGGTTAGAAAGGAACATTCCAGTCCAAACATCTTTTCTCATTTGTTTTATTTCTGCCGGATTTGTTCCGCGTCTTTGGTGTATGGTTGTTTTGCCTTCTTTTATTTCTTCTTCCACTTCTTGAGATGTTTGCCAGAAGAATAAATAAGGAGAAATTGTTGTTCCTAGTATTCCAGTTATAAGCAATATTTGAGTTTTTGAAAAAGTTATACTAGGAATTAGACTGTCTTTCAGAAGCACTGACCAATCCATATGGATTATCAAACCTGTTGCAATATAAGAGAAGAGAGATATGACCAGCCACTTTAAATATTTGCTATATTTTTGATAAGGAACAAAAATTTGTAATACTAATCCCAATATTCCAAATCCTATAACAAGTAGAAAGAAGGGTAAAGATGGAAGTATAAGCTGGAATCCTTTTGCCATAGCACCAAGATCCGCCCCAATGTTTAGAGTATTGGCAATAAATAAAATCATAGTGCAAGCTAAAAGTATTTTTCTGGAATAAGAGTGTTTTATATTTGCAGCTAACCCTCTTCCGGTGACGAGAGCGATACGAGCACACATCTCTTGGATTACAGCCATAAGAGGGAACGTCCAAGCCGCGAGCCATATGAGGCTTGTACCATATTGTGCTCCTGTCTGAGAGTATGTAGCGATACCAGAAGGATCATCATCTGCTGCTCCAGTTATAAGACCAGGACCTAGTTTTTCTATATATTCTTTTCCTTCTTTTATATATTCCTCACCTTTTTCAAATAAAGATTCTTTTTTTTCTATTAATTTTACTTCTTCTTGTAGTAAAGATTCTTTTTTATCTATTAGTTTCTCTTCTTGTTTAATAATAGACTCTTTTTCTTCTATTAATTTCTTTTTGTCTATAAGATTTTCTTGTTTGTCCATCAAATCCTCTGTATCATTATGATGAGATATTTCTTTTGTCATATACTATATAATATACTATTTTAGAAGAATTTGGTACAATAGAAATATAATTATATGGCCCTAAACAAACCTAACAAAATCCAAATAATCAAATATGCTCCACCACCACCAGATCTACCAACATTGGGTAGAGTAGACCCTAGTGATGTGGCCTTTATTGGTCGCACGAATTATGTCGCTTCTTTAGAAGAGAAAAGGTTTGTCTTCGGTATCAAACGTATCGACCGTAGACGTCACATGTATATCATAGGAAAGTCAGGTGTTGGTAAATCTAAACTTCAAGAATTAATGATTCGTCAGGATATAGCTTATGGACATGGTGTTTGTGTTATAGACCCACACGGCGAGCTTATTGATGATATATTGAATTTTATTCCTGAAGATCGTATTGAAGATGTTTGTGTTATTGATCCGGGAGATATTGATTTCCCATCATCGTTCAATCCATTGGCCAATATTGATCCAACTTTTAAACATCAACTCACTCAAGGTTTGATAGAAGTTCTACGTAAGCAGTTCGGTGCAAATTGGACTCCACGTTTGGAGCACGTTTTTCGTTTTACGGTTTTAGCCCTTCTTGATTACCCTTATGCTACGATGCGTGGAATGATAAGTATGCTGACCGACAGAAATTATCGTCAGAAAGTTGTGGAATACATACAAGACGACATGGTCAAAAGATTCTGGGCTATAGAATTCGCCGACTGGTCTGAGAAATTTGATACAGATGCTATCATTCCTCTTGTGAACAAGCTTGGGCAATTCCTTTCTGATCCAATGCTAAGAAATATTTTTGGACAAAAAGAAAATAAAATTGATATTGAGAAATTAATGAATGAACAAAAAATTCTTCTCATAAATCTTTCAAAAGGTAAAATTGGTGAAGAGAATTCTTCCTTCTTTGGAGCAATGTTCCTAACGAAGATCAAGCAAGCTGGTATGGCTCGTGCCAAACTTGAGCCTAAGGATCGTGCAGACTTTTATTTGTATGTAGATGAGTTCCATAATATCGTGACTGATACCTTTGAGAATATTCTTTCTGAAGCTCGTAAATATGGAATCAACTTAATCATCGCCCATCAATATATTTCTCAATTATTACCAAAAGTTCAACAAGCAGTTCTAGGTAATGTGGGCTCTATTGTTACATTCCGTGTCGGAGGTGATGATGCGACGAGGTTAAAGCCGGAATTTGCACCAGTCTTTGATGTGAAAGATATGATAAATCTTGGAGTGGGAGAATTTTATATAAAGATGACTATTGATGGGGAAAGTTATGATCCATTCTCAGGTGAGACCCTGCGTGTATTACCAGCAACTCACCCTTCATATAGAGAGAAGGTTTTAGAAGCTTCACGTCGTAAGTATTCTATTCCTGCCGGTGACGCTCAAAGATTAATCGCAGAAGAAGAAGCTACAATCATAAGATCAGCTCAAGAAAAAGCTGCGATAATGGCAAATGGTAAAGAAGAAGAGAGTGGAGAAGAAAAAGAAAACAATAAAGAAAAATCTAAAAAAGAAGAAAAGGGTGGGGAACCGTTAATATAATTTCTTCACAATCAAGCATATCCATTGACAAATAGACTATATTATGATATAATACTCATGTATAGTCAGTTCTTTGATATATTTGGTTTTTTTAGTTAATTATTATTTGTTGGCTGTTTCAAGAGTCTTTAAGGATTTTTGAGACAGTTAACAATTTTTAAATTAATTAATAATCTCAAATAAAATGGAAAGGAAAGAAAGAAGCTTACCGATTAACAAAGAACAGGTAGATCACCTTTATAATGTAGACAATCAAAATCCTTTAATGAATCTTGCTCAGTCTCAAAAATTTGAACAGATTAAACATGTGTTAGCTAATGAGCTAAGATACAACAAGGAATTGAAAATCTATTCTGGTAGCGAGGGAGTTAATAGAGGAAAAGGTGATATTTTGAAAAATCCTGTTAGGGCTACGTATAAGGATCTTAAAGGTTTTAATGACCTTCACTACAAATGCATTCTTACAGGTGAAAGGATTAATGACGAGGATGAGTTTATAGTTTTTATTATGAAAAGACAGCCAGAGATTTACATTGTGGCCGCTGTAATAAAAAATATTAATTATTTTCCTTTGTTGATGCACTGTGGAAGCTTTGTCGAGGCATTTGAAATGGTCAAAACAAAACCACCAGGATTCTCAGATGAAGAGAAGAAAGAAATCCAGGAATTAGAGCTTAAGTATAAGCTCCTCGTGGATAGAAAGTATTGCTACTTATGTGGTACTTTACTTAATACTGAATGCACTACCTTAATACAGCTCGCATCCAAAAAACGCTGCGATCATTGTATTGCTAGAAAGGTTGAACTTCCTGCAGGGTTTAGATTTTGCCGAAACTGTGGAAAGTTGTTTCATAGTAGCGAGTCTTCTTTCCATTGCATTAGTTGCAATAAGTAAAATATTGTGAAGAGGCTGACATTTCGTCAGCCTCTTTCTTTTGTGATATAATATACGAAGATTAATAATTAACTTAATAAACTATATGTTTGAAAAATTTCAAAGTGGGGCAGAAACAAAGAAGGAAGAAGTTAGTTTAAAAGATAAAGCATTAAGGGTCATTAAAGATGCTACTCAGATTGCTACATTATTATCTTTATTTTCAGTGCCAATTAATGAGGCTTCTGCGGCTGATTTAAAAGAAAAAAGTCCTAGTAATTCAAAGAACAAGATTGAATTAGCTCAAGATGTAATCAAGAAAATAAATGTTGTTTTAGAAGAAAAGTGTAAAGGCACAACACATACACTAGGTAATCAAGATATTAGAAGTTATAAACTTACTAAAGGAACAGAAGTTGCATCTGCAAATAATGGTGATTGGTTTATTCTGATGGATAAAGACGGGGCTAATACATTTCTTGATGAAAATCAAGATGGCTCTGTTGATCGATTTATTATTAATAATCAAGTAAAAGAATATAAGAAAGGATTACTATTAAATGCTATGTATGCTTTTGGTGATATGGAATTTCATGCTAAATCTGGTCAAATTACTTCAGGTACTCCAATGGAAGAAGATGTGAAGATATCTTCTTTTGATTTAAAAAATAAAAGAATTTATTGTGTTGATATGAAAAGTGGTAAAAGTGGAATCATTGAGGGTGAAGCAGCAGAAAAATTTTTTGAAAAAGTACAAGCAGCATATACTTCTCAGCTTGAAAGTGTTGCTAATGGTGAAAATAGAAATGAATCTGATTCTTCTCTGTCAGAACTTTTAAGTCAAAAAGAACAAACACCTGAAGCACCAAAATCTTCTCCTGTCAGTGGTAAACCAGAAAAGCAACCAGAGTATGTAAAACCAACACTAGAGAATACAGCTAATTTTATGGCAGAAAGCAAAAAGCAATTTGATGATTATAAAAAATCTCAGCAATCTTCATTTGACGCATTTAAAAAAGCCAGTGAAGACAAATTTAATCAATTTAGAAATAATCAAAAAAATAAATAAGATTAATCAAAAATACTCCCTAATGGGAGTATTTTTGTACACACCATAGACCTTTTTCTAAATAGTGGTACAATTATGGTGTAAGGGTCGCAATCTAATTTATCTATATATTTTATGGTATTTATATATACAACATGCGAGAACATGGATGAGGCCAAGAAGCTGGGCGGACTAATAATCGAGAAGAAGATAGCCGCTTGTGTAGACTTCTGGCCTATATCTTCTTGTTATAATTGGGAGGGATCTATGAAATGTGTAGACCAAGCCATGCTTTTAATCACGACTTTTGAGTTAAAACTAGATGGAGTAACACAACTTATCACTGAGAACCATACTTATAGTGTTCCTCTTATAGCTGGAGTGGATGTTCGTCGGATAAATCATCCATATAAAGAGTGGATGATGGAAGAGATAGTTTAAATTTAATATATGAATTCAAAAAAAATTTTAATCTTCGGCGTATTTGATGGTATACATGAAGGGCATTTATCTCTCATAAATAATGCTAAAAAAATAGGGGATCATCTCGTTGCTATTGTCGCGCGCGATAGTATTGTAAAAGAATTGAAGGGTGAATTACCTAAATATAACGAAGTTGAGAGGATTGAAAATCTTTTGAAGATTCCAGAGATAGACAGAGTTCTTCTAGGTGACCTGGAATTAAGCACATACAATATATTAAAAGAGGTAAACCCTGATGTTGTATTTCTGGGTTATGATCAAAATCTTTTATATGAAGATTTAAAGAAAAAGATAACAAATGGCGATTTGAAAGAAATGGAAATAGTCTTGGGTACTCCACACAAGCCAGATGAATTGCATTCATCAATTTTAAAAAAGAGTAAAAAAGTAAAACAATAATTATATGAATAAAACAAGAGTAATTTTTTTGCCGGGGAATGGTGGAGATGGCAACACTTCATACGGATGGTTCCCTTATGTTAAAACTGAACTTGAGAAGCTCGATTATGAAGTCATTAATCCAATTTTTCCAGATGGAGAACTGGCTCGTAATGTTTATTGGTTAACATTTTTAGAGACTTTAAATCCAGATGAAAATACAATACTCATAGGGCACTCCTCAGGAGCTGTAGCGATAATGCGATACACCGAATATCATAAAATTTTAGGTTCGGTTCTCGTTGCTCCCTGTTATACAGATCTAGGTCTTGAAAACGAAAAATTAAGCGGATATTATGATTTACCTTGGGATTGGGAGAAAATAAAAAATAATCAAAAGTGGATAATTCAATTATCTTCCACCGATGACCCTTTTATTCCGATAGATGAAGCGAGATTTATAAATAATAAGTTGGGAACAAAATATTATGAATTAAATCAAGGACACTTTATGGGGGATACTTTACCTGAATTGATAGAAGCAATAAAAAACAAAAAGAGTTGAGGCCCTTTTTTATTTATAAAAATCAGGGTATACTATAACTAATATATGGAAACAGAAATTCCACACAATCGAGACATTACTTATTTTGGTAAAACGAACTTTCGTAATAGCAATTCTGTCTTTGGCATAAAGCGCAAGGATCGTCGTCAGCATATGTATGTATTAGGTAAGTCAGGTACAGGTAAATCTGTTCTTCTTTCTAATCTTATTGTTCAAAATATTCAGAATGGTGAAGGTGTCTGTGTGGTTGATCCACATGGTGAACTTGTCGAAGAAATATTACATTTAATTCCAGAACATCGAGCTAAAGATGTTATATATTTTAATCCGGCTGATACAGATTTCCACATTGGTTTTAATGTCATTCAGCTTGATGATCCGAAGTACAAGCACTTGGTAGCTTCTGGATTGATGGGAATTTTTACGAAGATTTGGGCTAATGCTTGGAGTTCAAGAATGGAATACATTTTAAATAATGCTATTCTTGCTCTTCTTGATACACCAGGAACAACCTTGCTTGGTATCCCTCGTCTTCTCGTGGACAAAGATTATCGTCAAATGATAATAGGTAATTTGAAAGATCCAGTTGTGAAAGCTTTCTGGGTTCATGAATACGAACAGTGGCGCGAACAATTCAGAAATGAAGCCATCGCTCCGATTCAAAACAAGGTTGGACAATTCCTCTCTACTTCTATCATTCGTAACGTTGTCGGTCAGCCAAAGTCCACTATTGATATTTTTAAAATAATGAACGAAGGGAAAATTTTCCTTGTAAATGTTTCCAAGGGACGTATCGGAGAAGACAACTCAGCGCTTTTGGGTGGTATGATTATTACAAAGATTCAGCTTGCTGCCATGGAGCGTGTTCGTATACCAGAGGATGAACGTAAAGATTTTTATTTATACGTCGATGAATTCCAAAACTTTGCGACGGATTCATTTGCAAATATTCTTTCTGAAGCCCGTAAGTATCGTCTCAATCTTACTGTGGCTCACCAGTACACAGCTCAACTTGAAAATAAAGATGGATCAAAGGTTCGAGATGCAGTTTTTGGTAACGTTGGGACTATGATTATATTCCGTGTAGGAGCCGATGATGCTGATTTCTTGGAAAAAGAATTTGAACCAGAGTTTACTGCTCAAGATCTAGTGAATTTACCGAACTATAATATATATTTGAAGTTAATGATTGATGGTGTTACCAGTCGTCCATTTTCTGCTACAACTCTTCCACCTATCAAGATAGATTTAGCAAAAGGTGTTAAAGATAAAATCATAGAAGCTTCTCGTAAAAATTATACTCGTCCACACAAAGAAGTTGAAGATGAGATTTTAAGGTGGACTGGAATGCTTCAAGTAGGGGAAGGTGAAGCGAAGTATAAGGCCGATTGTTCAAATTGCGGAAAGGTTACAATGGTTCCTTTTGAACCTCAAGAGGGTAGACCTGTTTACTGTAAAGAATGTATGTTTAAGATTAAAAGTGGGGAGTTAAAGCCCGCTAGCGGATTCATAGCTTCAAGATCATCTAGGCAGGAAGAGAAGGTTTCAACTGCACCACTTGCAGCTCTTGGTATTGAATTTGGCGTAACTGATACAAACTTTAGAGTTTCAAAAAACAAAGAACAAACAAAAAATAATATTTCTAATCATAACAATAATAATCACTCAAATCATAATAATCATTTTGTAAAAGGCGAAAGAAAACATACAGGACCATCACCACTCTTGAAAGGTTTATTACAAAAGATTGGCATAAATAATAAGGGTGAAATGTCTAATAATAAGATAGAAGCAAAAGAAGTAGCGAAAGATATTCCAGCCCCTATGTCATTATCATCTCTTAAACATGAAACTCCAAAAGGAATTAAGAATGAGTATATAGCACCTGTGAAAGAAGCTTCTGAAGAGAAGAAGGCTTCACTCAAGGATTTGCTTGCAAAGACAGCAAATCATAATCATGAAACTAAAAAAGTCGCCTCACCGGCGACCCGCCGAGAAGGCGGGAGTGAAGAAGAGGTTAATGAGATTGCCAGACCATCAGAAAAGGAAATTCAGGCTACACAACCAGAACCAGAGATAAAGCTTCCTCCACCAGAAGTAAAGGTTGGCGGAGACTCTTGGCAGAAACGTAAAACTAAAAAGGAAGTTCCCGAAGATGTTTTGCGAAAAGTATTAGAATAAATTTTTATGAGCATAAAAAGAATAAAATATTCTGTAGTCTTCGTTATCGTGTTTTTTTCTTGTGTAAATTTAGCACATGCTGAGGTTATTTTTAATGAAATTGCATGGATGGGGAATTCTAGTAATATAAATGCTGAGTGGATTGAATTAAAAGGAGAAAAAGGCACAGATTTATCAAATTGGACTATTTCTGGTTCTGTTTCTATCACAATACCAGAAGGAAAAAGAATAAATGAAAATGGCTTCTTTTTATTAGGTAGACAACCAGTAGATAAAAAAATTACTTATACTTATATTCCAGATTTTATACCAGATTATACTTATAATGGGACACTTCCAAATTCAAGTGGAAATTTAATATTAAAAAATTCTAGTGGAGTGAATAAAGATAGTATTTCTTGGTTAGAATCTGAAAGAAAAAATTATCAAACAAAACAAAGAATAAATGATAGTGGGTGGAATTATGCTGATCCAACACCGAATGATACTAACTCAGGAGTTTCTGATGATAATTCATCTGAAGAAAATATTGTAGAAGAAACTAATGACACTATCACTACTACTACAAACGAACCAAAGATTTATAAGATAGCTACCAAAATTATAGCTCCCAAAATAGTTACAGCCGGCGTTCCTTTCACTATAGACCATAGTACAACAGGGCTCAATAAAGAGAAAATAATCTTAGGTAAATTTGTTTGGAATTTTGGGGATGGAATGCAAAAGCAGTTATCTTTATCAGATCCGTTTAGTTATGGTTATGATTATCCAGGGGAATATGTAATTACTCTTTCATATTATGATTCCATTTTTGATATTAATCCCGATGCAATGGATAGACTTATTATTAAAGTCATTCCTTCAGGAGTTATCATTAGTTCTGTGGGAACATATGCTGATCCGTTTGTGGAAATAGAGAATAATTCTAGCTACGAAATGTCTCTTAATAAATGGATAATGAAAGGCTATGTTCATTCATTCTTAATTCCTGAAGGAATGGTAATACTACCAAATAAGAAACTCAAATTTTCACCGAAAATTACAGGCTTTGATTTTAATGATTTAAATTCTATTTCTATTATAGATACCTCGGGCCAAGTTTTTGCTACTTATCCAACCAAAAAAACTTATTCTAACAAAAATTATTCGAACAGTAATTCACAGAATAATATTGTGAAGGCTGATATTGTAAAAAGTGACCAAGCAGCAGGTATAGCCAATTCTCCGGATGTTATAAATTTGAATGACTTGGGTGCTAGTGCAGGCAGTGCAGATAATGGACTAAATAATAAAACATTAGTTTATTTAGGGCTTGCGGGAATTATAGCTATAGGACTTTTGAGTATATTCTTAATCCGCCGTAAGAATGAAATTCCTGATTATGTAGAAAAAGGAATTTCTGCTAGTGATATGACGATAATGGAATAATTTGCTATAATTTGTTAATGAAAAACAAAGATACCTCGTGGAATAGTGTGGCGAGCTGGTACGATGAATTATTGAAGAATGATGAAAGCTATCAGGCAAAGGTTATATTGCCCAATCTTTTGCGCGTACTTGATCTGAAGAAAGGAGAGCAAGTTTATGATCTTGCTTGTGGGCAAGGGTATTTTGCAAATGTATTTGCACATGAGGGGGCAAATGTAGTGGCTTCTGATTTATCGAAGAATCTTATAGAAACGGCCAAAAAGAATTCAAAAGAAAAAGTAAACTTTTACATTTCTTCTGCGCACAGAGCGCAATTCTTGAAAGATGGTTCTATAGATACTATAGTAGTAGTTTTAGCAATTCAAAATATTGAGAATGTTGGGGAAGTTTTTGCAGAGTGCAAAAGAGTATTAAAAAAAGACGGACGAATAGTGCTAGTCCTCAATCACCCAGCATTTCGTGTTCCCCAAGGTAGTGATTGGTATTTTGCAGACGGGGTTCAGTCTCGTATTGTCAGCCAATATCTCTCAGAGTCTAAAATATTTATAGACATGACCCCTGGTGAGAAGAATCCAAAGAAAAAGATAAAAACTATTACTTTCCATCGCTCCCTTCAGTATTATATGAAATTACTTGCGAAGAATCACTTTGCCATTACACGCCTAGAAGAATGGATATCTCACAAGCAGAGTGGTATAGGCCCTCGCCAAGCAGCTGAAGACAAAGCTCGTAAAGAAATACCAATGTTTATGTGTTTGGAGGTAAGGAAGATCTAAAACACGAAATAAAAATGTTCTCGAGCGAACCCTTACGGAGGCCGACGGGCTGAGTACGAGCAAAATTTTCAGCAGAAAATTATTGTGTGGTGAGTCCGAGAATTTTTTTATGAAGTATTTTTGTTACTAATTTTTTCTAACGCTTTAGGAATTTTATTAAAATCTTTTATTAGGGTTTCTCGCATACCACCGTTATATAAAGCAGCAGCTGGATGATAGAGGGGGAGGAAAGCTTGCTTGCAACCTAGCTCGGGAATATTTTTTATCAAGAGCTTGCCATGAAGATTGGAGATTAATTCCTCTGGGAAAAATCTCGTCATAGAATGCCTTCCTAAGAAAACAATTAATTTTGGAGAAATTATTTTAAGTTCACTTATAAGCCATTCATTACAATCTTCTTTTTCTTTTGGTTCTGGGTCACGATTATTTGGTGGGCGATACTTTACAATATTTGTAATGTAAATATCTTCACGTTTTTTACCTATACCTTCCAGCATTTCATTTAGGAATTTACCAGCAGCTCCTATGAATGGCTTACCTCCTTCATCTTCTTTTTTACCTGGAGCTTCACCGATGAAGACTATATCAGTATCTCCATTCCCATCACCGAAAACTGCTTGTGTAGCGGTCTTTTTTAGCTCACATTTACAATTTTCTTTCCAATATTGATTGAGTTCATCTAATTGTTCTCGTTTTGACTTCATATTTTTATATAAGGAAGTCGGACTTCCTTAATTTCTATTTTAGTATTTTTATATCTGCGCCGATAGAGTTTAGGCGTTCGGCGATTTCTTCATATCCACGATTGATCATATAAACGTTGCGGAGGATTGATGTGCCACTAGCTCCGAGCATTCCGATAAGTATTATCATAGCTGGACGGAGTGCAGGAGGACAGACTATCTGAGCTCCTTTGAGTGGTGTGCCTCCTTGTATATAAACTCTATGTGGATCAGTGAGAGTAATACTTGCGCCTAGTCTATTCAACTCTGTGAAGTATATAGCACGATTTTCATATACCCAGTCGTGAATCATTGTTTGACCCTTGGCTTTTATAGCTATAGGGACGAAGAAGGGAAGATTGTCCATGTTTATTCCTGGGTAAGGATTTGCATGTATCTTATCTTCTAAGGCTTTTAGTTTAGATGGGAATATTTGTATGTCTAATAAGTCTGTTTTTCCATTATGAGATTTATATTTTTTAGATGTTTTATATTTTAAGCCCATTCTTTTTAATTTTTCAAGTTCAAGTGCAAGGAAGTCGATAGGACAACGCGTAATAGTGAGGTTAGAGTCAGTCGCAACTGCAGCAGAAATGAACATCATTGATTCGATAGGATCTTCACTGTTATGATATTCTACATCCATATTTATATCTTTTACTCCATGGACTATTAAGGTAGAAGTTCCTATACCTTCTATTTTTACTCCAAGTTTTTCTAAGAAGAAGCAGATTTCTTGAACCATGTAGTTTGCACTGGCAAATCTTATTGTGGTTGTACCATGTATTTTTGCGACAGCCATAAGTATGTTTTCGCAAGCAGTATCTCCAGCTTCATACATTACTATGTT
>Ga0172379_10001149_pt1 | contig 56023 bp, 51 predicted proteins | sample GrowelOW334metaG_FD_119756 | JGI IMG/M metagenome (GOLD analysis project Ga0172379, IMG submission 119756) | Groundwater microbial communities from an aquifer near a municipal landfill in Southern Ontario, Canada - Groundwater well OW334 metaG | ecosystem: Environmental > Aquatic > Deep... | reverse complement strand
CATTCCCGTCCCGGGCACCCACACATTCAACAGTGTGGAAGCACTGATCTCCGCCTCCATGGCTGGTCTGGGAATCGCCTACCTGCCCAACTTCGCGGTGCGTGAGGCCATTGGCACCGGCACATTGGTGTTCGTCCTCGACGAATTCGTCGCGGAGAGCGGCAAGTTCTCGATTCTGTGGCCCGGCAATCGGTACATGCTGCCCAAGCTGAGGGTATTCGTGGACTTTCTTGTCGAGAAGCGGGTGCTGGGAGAATGAAACTCGTGGTAGGCTAACCCGCCGGGAGTCCTCGGTGACGGTCGATGGACCACGACGCCCCACCGCTATGTAGTAATGGCTGTATGCTCTATGGCTTCGATGTGACTATCGCCACGCCTGCAGTCATTTTTCATTCTACGGTTAAGAACGTTTCAGATCGACCCCATACAATACAGTCATTTTGGCGTTCTGAGGCGCTATTTTTCCACAGAATCTGCTCAGTGTGTCGCTGTGGCCAGAATGTCAGGCAGTGTGTGATGAGCAGCGCCGGCACAATCACTGTCGGGATGAAGAACGCGGCGCCCAGCATGTCGGGACCTGCCCGTTGAGGACTTTGTGTACACAGGTAAGGCGGACGGGTTGGGGTATCTCGGGGGCGTAGATAGTGGTGTCCACCGCATCATAAACGCGAAGCCCAAAGCGCCGGTAGACCAGTTCGGGCCGCCTCCCTGGGTAGGAAAAGAACTCGCCGAAATAATGGGTGATACCGGCTGCCTGCAAGGCTGTTTCAAAGGCACGCCAGAGGGCTAGGCCAACACCTTGGCCCCGGTAGGAAGTTACCACGTTAAAGTGCATGTGAGCGGCCCCCGAAGGGTGTCTGGGGCATTCCCGGAAGCTTCTGGTCAGGAGCCAATGTACATAAATTCGGCTGCGATGATGGTCGTAAGTGCCCTTCAGGCTGCGGGACCACATCCTTAGGGCGGTAAGGGAGCCTTCATAGACGAGCAGCCAGGGAAAGACGCGGCGCACTGAACCAAGCAGGTAACCTACTAAGTGACCGTCCGCCTCGGCGACGAAGGTCCATTCCGGCTCGTAATCAAGATAGGGGGTGGTGTGGAGGTCGGCAAAGAGCTCGCGATCGCAAAATATCCGGTCGATGGGCTTGCCGAGAAAGCCTGTATCGCAGCATAAGCGGCGGATATCCTGTCGATCCGATAATTGGTACTGGCGGATTCGAAATGCCTTTGACGCAGAAGGGCGAGACGAAATGTTAGCGAAATCGTCCTGGCGTTGGATGAAAAATTCTGAAACGGCCATGGTGGGGTTCAAATCTGACCAGTGCTGTGTTTCCACGAGACAAGCGGTGACATATGGGCAGTCACAACCCTTATGTTGGAGCTCCGCTCGTCTGGCACCACTATGGCCTGATCACAAGTTATCCATGGAGCCTCACAGCCATCACCAACAAACCGACTTCCCGGAAGCCATCCTGGAGTCAGCCATGCCTCCGATACATAAAATTTTTCATAACTTGCTAAAAATGTTGAAATAATCATCCGTAATTTTCCATAAAGTACAGGTGGGTCGGATTTAGTTGTAGGAATAAGTAATCGTCTCGCTATTGATAGCGCTGGTATTGTTTGACCATCTGGATTAAAGGGCTCATCAGTCAGCATCGGGTCGCTAGCCAGCAGTATGGCAAATGGTTCATTTTCAAGGACAGGTTCTCCCATCAGTACCGCATGGCCCAAGCCGGGAGGTTAGGGCTGGCGAAGAACGATATGCTGACATGGGCGGAGAACATGGCGCAGACCTATTCCAACAGTACCTTTTTTGCCTTTTTTCCGTTTTGATTTCTAGCTGTAAATTGCAACGAGTGATGGCAAAAGTCAGGGGACGCTTGGTGAGGTGAGGTCAGCGCAACGTCGCCAGGAATTCAGACCCGAGATCCGAACACAGATACTGCTGAAACTGCCTGCTCCCCATCAGAAGTATCCATTCGCGCTGGGAAAGTTTGCCCTCGGCCATCGCCTTGTCTCGCAGACGACGGTACAGTTCGGTCTTGGCGTGCCGATGCGGCAGTTCCCCGATATTCTCTTGCTGTGCCTTGTAGATGCGCGCGAACGCCGGCAGATACTCCCTAGGGTTGTCCGTATCTGGGATCTGCCACCATGAACGGAACCGCTGCTCCAGAGCGCGAACCTCCTGCAGCAACTTAGGTGGATTTACCTCCTCCGGGATGGCGAACCAGTGCAGGCGATTGATCGTAGGAAAAGTCCGGCTGGTCCACTGCACCAAGAAAACGCTAAGAGTCCAGCCGGACAGGATCGGTGCGTACCACATCAGCATGCTGCTGGGCTGCATCCAACCGTCTGTTATGGACTCCAGCAGTATGGCGTGCGGGGATTGGATAGCCCCACGCACCAAGGTCAGTAAGGCCGCCCATCCTGCAATTCCCAAGATCATCACGCCGCGAAAAGATTTCCATGCATCTTTCCATGAAACAGCACGGTCATCCCGTTGCTGCTGCCCCCATAAAACTGTCCGGCGCTTGATCCACGCCCACAAAAAATAGCTGATCATTACCATAAGGAGCGGTGTATAAAAAAATGAAAGTGCCGTGTCGAACAGTACTGACCAAATCAGCTTGATGCGTCCCCCATACATAGGGGCCTTGTGCGACCTCATGTGCATAAAAATGGCCAGAATGCGAGGTAGGAATAGGAATACCACGGATGCGGCCAGAAGTAGCCCCATGGGAACGATCAGCATCCGAATGGATCCAATGGAAAGCTTAGCGGCGCTCAAGAAATGTACCATGGTGTATGCGGATACCAGCAGAAAAACGAACCATATGGGAGCGGTGATATAACCCATGGCACCGTTGATAAAGATTTCCCTGTGCATCCATCGTAGGCCATTGATGAACAGCAGCCGCAGATGCTGAAGGTTTCCCTGCATCCAGCGCCGTTCCCTGATGAGAAATGCGATTATGTTTGCAGGCACCTCTTCATACGATCCTTTCAACTCAGGGACAAACCATACTTCGTACCCCGCCCGGCACATCATGGCCGCCTCGACGAAGTCGTGGCTTAATGGTTTTCCGCCCCAGGGCTTCGACCCAGGGAGCTTTGGCAGGATGCAGTGGTCCATGAACGCCTGAGTTCGGATCAAGGCGTTGTGGCCGATATAACCCGCATGCCCCATTTGCATGACCATCAATGAATAGGAGAATACCGAGCCGTAAAGATGGGCGGAGAACTGCAGCATGCGCCCGAAAAAGCTCTCCCTGAATACTGGACGAGGATTGGTCTGCAGAATCCCGATGCGGGGATGGGTAACCATGGCCCGCCACAGCTCAATACAGGCTTCCCCGTCCATAATCGAGTCAGCATCCATGATGAGCGTATAGGCATAATGCCGGCCGTAGCGCCGGAAGAAATCTGCAAGGTTGCCCATCTTCTGGTTGATGTTGATGGGCCGGTGTCGGTAGAAGAGCGGGAGGTCTGGGCGTTCCTGCTTGAGCCGCTGCACCGCCATTGTCTCATGGGCGACCATAGCCGGACACTGACTGTCCGACAGAAGGAAAGCATGGACGCGGAGCGCAAGATCTGGACGATAGGTGCGGATGGAATCCCAGGTGGCTACGAGCCCAGCCAGGACCCGGGCTACGTCCTCCTGGTACACCGGAAATAGCAGAGCCATGATTTCTCCTTTCGGCGGATCTGCCCGTTCCCGCAATGGGTGGTAGGGGTTGCCGACGATGCCCTGGGAAACGTGCCAGGTGCCGATCAGGATCATGTAGAAGTTGTAGATCATGAAGAAAGACATAAGCCCGTAGGAAGATAGGTACACCACCCGCCAAACCGGCGCCAAGGCCTGGTCTCTCAGAATGTTGTCCACCAGCAGGAGCAGGCCCACTACGGTCACCAGAGTCAAGGCCAGAACGCTGCGGCGGCGGTGGCGGAGTAAAGATATCCATGGCGCCTCCGGCGCTGTTTCCGCCTTGGGTCTGCCTAGGGGCCGCATGAAACGTCTCCGGAAGGCGCCCTTCCATGAGCGGTCCCAAACGGTGGTTGATAACGGGTGCCTGTTATGTTCGCGGAACATGGCTAATTCGCTGTCTGGGCAGGAATACTAATGGCGGCCGCCTGCTGGGTGAACACCTCCTTGAAGACCTGAACAGGAAGAGCGACATTCAGCAGCAGGTTCAATGCCTTGTTCAGCTTGACAATCGGCTGGCTGGAGACATAGAGCACGCTGTTGTTCTGGACCAGATACCATTGAGCCGCCAGGAATCCGGCGCCGGTGTCCCAATGGAACACGACCAACTGCGTTCGGCCGTTGGCCTCGGGATGATAAAGGAGAACGTAGCGATAATCGGCTGTATTGCTGTTCAGGCCACCGGCCTTGGCCAGGACCTCGCTGACCGGCACGTTTCCGTCAAAGCCATATATGTCAGGCTTGCGCATTCCTGATCCCAAAACGCTGATCTGCACTGGGGCGCCGCTAATCTCCACCAGCCGCTCTCCTGGGGCCAATGGAACGTGTTTGTGGAGTGCCTGGGCGATGGGTAGGCTGGCCAGCATCTGTCCATGGGCCAGGACATGAACACGGGTACTGTGATGCATGGGGCTTGATGCCCATCTGGATCCAGAACTGTTTCCGCCACTAACTCCGGACAGAGCCTGTGCCAGTGTCCACCCGCGTGGTGTCCACGGCAAGAAATGGTGGTTCCCAGCCCCGTAAACCCAGATTCCTTGGGCGTGGTGTATAACGCGGACCTGGGCCTGGGGCGCTTCCATGATCTGCCGCGTGGTGTAGGCATTTACTATGGCTTGTGCAGCCATTGCAGGAGTGTCTCCCGCAACCCGCAGAGACGGCAGGTATGGCAGGCTTATCCGGCCCTGTGGGTCCACTGTGACCGGACTCAGATTGGTGGCGACCAATCCATTTCCATGGGTAGAGTTAAGGTTGAGCCCCGAATAAGACCAGAGCCGAACTTGAAGAGCATCGCCTGCCAGTAGCGCCCCGGAGTATGGGTGTCTTTTGGCGTATCTCCGTAGGATGACGATCGCTCGGGTTACGGCCTGTTGCTGCTGATTATGCAGGTTTTTAGCCTCGGTAGCGGCCTTTTTCGGAGTTACGGTCTGGACGTGTTCACCGGTTATGGGGTGCAGTAAAACACTGCTTCCCGGGCCACCCGAGGGGAATTCCGCGCATCCACCGAGAATCGCGGCAAGAAGCGGAAGGGAAAGGAGTTTCTTTTTCATCGCAAGATGCTCCAGAGCAGCAGGGTGCCGACCAGAACCCAGAATATCCAGGTCTTGCGGTCAGGTCCCGAAGGGCCAAGCGGCATTTGCGCCGGACTCAGTATGTGAAGGGTGTACCAGGGACGAACAGAGGCAATCTGGGCTTCCACATACGCACCGTTGGCCAGTTTCAACTGTTCTCGAAGAGAGTCGACCTGCATCTGTAAAACTGCGTAGTGGCCGAAAACCGCGGACATCTGCGGCAGTTGCAGTTGCAGATGGTCTATACGCTGTTGGACCGCCGCGGCTTCGGCGTCCAGATTTCCAAGCATCGGGCTATGAGGAGCGCCACTGGCTAACGACTGACGATGAGCGGCGATCCGCGCTGAATCGGCCTCCAGAGTATTCATTAGGCGAAGCGCGGCGGCGTCCTCCGTACTGGGAAACAGGCTTTTCTGTGCTCTCAGATAGGCATTGCTAGCTTTTTGCGCCATTTTGAGCTTGTCGGCCAAGGTCTGAGCCAGTTGGCGTGCCTGAGCCAACTGTGCAACGGATTCTTTCTGGTGCATGCGCAGAAGGCGTTGTTCTGCAGCGGCGGTCGCACGCTGCAGAACGGCCAAGCTATCAGTGGCGGTGTAGGCGGTCGAGCGCACGGACAGCACCCCGCTCTTGGGGTTTACGCGGGAAGGCAGGTGATCCCGATAGGTAGATAGCAAACCTTTCGGGCCGCACGACCAGAAGTCGGAGGCACTACAATACCCATATACCAACCCACGTCGGTAGACCCGCGCCAGATCCAGTTTGCTGTTCACGGCCCTCCAGGTGCTGCCGGCTTTCAGGAGAGAGGCCAACACTCGTCCCGCGCCGCTGTCGGCTCCGCCCGCGTTTCCTTGCAAGACACCGGAAAAGCTTGCACCGGAGCTTCGCCGATAAACTAGCAAGCTGGTGGTGGCGGTGTACCGATCCGGATGGGCAACCCAGTAGGCCGCATTGATCAGGTTCGGTACGATGACGATCATGATTAAAAGCCTATGATGGGATACCCAAAAACTCATCGAAATTCTCCATGCCGGGTTTTCTGCTTCGCCCGCAGAACTAAAGCCACATCAGCATCTGTAATTCTCCACCTCACTGGGGATAAAGGACGACTGTTGGCTTTAACCTGGGCATAGCTTTGTCGATCGCGCTCCATTTGGCCGCACAGGTCTTCGATTGCGCACAGCGCATCTCGTAGCGCTGTGCGTAGCTCGTCGGTGTAGCATGGAACCAGCAGCATGTTGGGGATGTACGGCAAAAGCGAGCGCCAGTAAGTCATACGGGTTTCTAGGGTTATCGCCATATCTTCTACTCCTTATCGCGGCTGCGGTCGGTGAGATCTATATCGCATAATAGTGCCAGGTACCGCCGGGCGGTTGGGGTCTTCTCTTGACGCGGGTGGCTGCATTGGTCGGGCCTTTCCGCTGGCCTCGCTATCCGGTTTTGAGTGGTCTTCGATGAGGAGACCATAGGTACTGAGAACGCTATACATTAACCGACACAAGGTATGGTGCTATGTCGTTATACTGGATATTTGATGCCATTTTACCCTGTTTTCGTAATTGACCTCCTCAGTTTTAATACCAACTTGTTTGTGTTATCGGACAGAAAAATAGAAGAAGGAATATCCAGAAATCCCGGTCGATATGGATAGTGCCCCGGTGTTAGTAAGATCCACCAATGCCACACAATTATCTGCCGACACATAAAGCATATGGCGGCTTGCAGGACAACGGATGCGACATAATAATCAAAAGATCATGACATTCCATGTTGTGATAATGCCGGACTACCAGATTGCGCAAATTTGTAGCATTAACCATGCCAATCTGATACAGATTTATGTAATATAAGGAAATAACCGGTATTTAATATACATTTCCTCCGATGTTTCGATGGGTATATGTCGTCACGCCACCTCGGATCGTCGCTAAAACACGACGGTCGGCAATACCTTACATTCCGGAAAGCTCCAAGATTTCGTGAGATAGCCTGTTCTTGCCGACGCGATACATGCCTCGTGGGAGTATGGCTACACTTTCTTGCAAATTGTCTTGGAAAGCGTTGTTGAGTGGGGGATTTCGAGGTGTAGGCACCCGAGTCAGTCGGCACCGGTCCCATGGCATTGCCGGGCAGTGCCAGCAGGCGCGTCGGACTTCCTCGTCCAGTGGGCAGCCATCTTCGGGGGTGACGGCGAAGATCAGGTGATCCTCCCTGAAGTATCTGAATCTTCGGATATAATGGATCGAAGAGAATTTCATGAGGAAACAGTGCAGAGCAATACGGCAGAGTTTTGGGCCGAAGCACTCAAATTGGTCCTGGCGCATGGGCTCACTCTGCAGGAGGCTTCGCAGCCGCCTATGCCGGTGAAGGCAGCAATCGTTGGCCTGCGGTACACTGCATCATCGCCACGAACGTGGCGGTGGTTGAACTCGCGTCTCCACAAGTAGATGGACGCGTCCTGGATGTCGCCACGGGAAGCAGTTTCGTGGCCTTGCGGGTGACCCGACGCATTGGCGAGAAAGGCAAAGTGATCAGGGTTGGTTTTCGTCCTTTTTATCTTCACGGCCTTGATCTCTCTGGCCACTCCCAGTCCTTGACGGGCATCGTTGCCATAGACATAATCCCCAAACCTGCTTACACATATCCAGATGTGTGTCCATACGCGGTGGGCTACTGCTGATTTCTATGGTGCGTCGAGAAGCATAAAACACAATATAATACAGTATGTTGTGTTTTCTCTTGGGGCTTGGTGAAACACTGGGAAACGCCGTTTTATCAGGCTGTTAAGCCGTGGGTCGAGGGCAGAATCCCGCCGTCCCCACCATTATGGATAAAAGCCGTTAGTCCGTCCGTCGTCGAAATTCGTTCGACAGTGGCGAGCGTCTGTTGCGGCTCTGGTGGTGTGTCATTACCCAAGACGAATATATGGAGCGTACATCAACCTTTGAATGGTAGGGGAGCTTATAATGGGCGTAGAGAATTCGGATGGCAAAGAAATAAGAAACGTTGTTCTCGCTATAACCACCGCGCGCACACGCCGGGGGCGTTACTTGAAAGTGATCACATTATTCGTTTCTTTTATTTCCAGCCTGTTGATTCCTATGGGGATCATTGTGATTTATTTCCTATGGAAACATGGCAACAAGATTCTGAATGAAGGCCGTGAAAGAGTCGGTCAGCTTTCTTGAATAAATAAAAATGCACGGCAATGGCCATTAAGGTATAAGCACCGGCGAAGAGTAGGCGGAAGGCGGTGCTGGGGGCGGCAGCAGCACCATGGACGGCCGTCGTGATGGAGGAGTCGCCTGTCGGCGGTAATGCGGCGGGTGTCTTTCGCGGAATCGGTGCGGGCCATAAGGAAAATAAGGTCCGATAAAACCAGGTAAGTAGACATTCTGTGGCGGCGGGGTGCGCGTGGTCTGCAGGCTATTCTGATAGTTATTCATGGCAGCCAGCAGGTTCAGGCGGGCAATGGCCGCCTGTGTCTCGGATGCCCCTGACGGGGCTTCCTCTTTCGCAGTCGGACCAGGCTTTGTTGGCGCGATCGGCGGCGGTGCCGGGGGAATGGCTTGAATCTTCTGGGCTCCACGGGGCGGTCGGTCGCCATAGCTCACCACGCCATTAGGCGAGACCCATCGGTAAATAGGGGCTCCCGATGCAATCGGGATAGTGGTGAGGCTCCCGACAAGGGTGGCCCATATCATCCATGTCGTTCCAATCAGAATCCGATGGAGGAGGGTATTCTCGACTTCGGGCATGTTAGTCCTGCTTCGCCGCCCGTTCGGCCTTGAGGCGGGTGAGGTCGTCGTCGACACCGCTGGTGGCGCGGAGCTTGTCCATTTCTCGCTCCGTTTGGGTGCGATGGTCCAGGGGGTCGTTCATGATGCCTGACTCCAGCAGACCGTCCAGGGCCTGGGCCTTGGCCTGCTCATGCGCGGTGCGGTCCTGCACCCGGCGCAACGCATCTCCGGCACCATCCAAACCGTGACCCAACCCGGTGAGGGATTCGGTGACTTTCACCTGCGCCTGCGCCGCCGCCATCTGGCTCTTCATCACTTCTTTCTGGGTGCGGAACTGCTCAATGCGCTCTTGGAGTGCGTGCTCATAATCCATAAGCTTTTGGGCCTGGGCGGCGACGGTGTCGTGGGCCTGTTGCAGCGCCGTGATTTTCTGCGCTTCAGCCTGCTTTTCCGTCAGTGCACTGCGTGCCAGGTCTTCGCGGTTGGCATTGAGGGCCATACGGGCATCATCTTCCGCCCTGGCGGCCAGCTTTTGCGCCTGCGCGATCTGGTTTTCCAGGGATACCCGTTCGGTGACCACGTCGGCCAGGTGGCGCTTGGCCTCTTGCAGGCTGGTCAGCATCTTTTCGTAGGAGAGGTCCAGGGTTTCGGCGGGGTCTTCGGCCCGACTGAGCAGTTTGTTGACTTTGGCTTCCAGAATATTGGCGGCGTGCTTGAAAATGGACATGCTGGGCTCCTGTAGGGCGCGGTGGTCGGGGTGCAGAACCGTGTGTTTAGATATAGCACAGCGCCACTTCTCCGCAACTTTTTGTAAACTTTTCGCTGTGCGATCACCAACCCGGAATGCTGGTCAACCCTCCATAAACCCCCAACCCGCCTGCCAACATCACCACAAACAGCACCAGCCAGAGGTAAGGGCCGCGCAAGCGGTGTTCGGCGGGCAGCGCCTTGATGGACAGGGCGACCAAAAAACCCAGCACCAGGGGCAGGAGCAGTGCATTCATCACTTCGACGCCGATGTCGAGGCTGACGAGATCGGGGATAATGATCACCGCCGCGGCGCCAGCCACGATGATGGCGGTGTAAACCCCGTAAAACCAGGGCGCATCTTTGGGGTGATGCTCCAGTGAGTGGCGAAAGCCGGTGACTTCCCCCCAACCCCAGGCCCCGGCGAGGGAGGCGACAATGGCCGCCACCATGCCTGCCCCGAGGATGCCCAGGGAAAACACAATCCGTCCCCAGGTGTCACCGAGGTAAGGAATAATGGCCTCCGAGAGTTGTTGCACCGTATTGAGAGGTGCGTTGGGGTTCAGGCGGCCAATGGTGGCTGCCGTCGCGATCAGCACCGCCGCCATGACGGCCTGTGTAACGATCGCACCAAAGGCTGTATCCCAGCGGGCATGACGGTAATGTTCGGGGTGCAGACCCTTGTCGGCCACCGCCGACTGCTGATAGAACACCATCCATGGCATAATGACGGCACCAATATTGGCGGCGACCAGCATCATGTAATTGTCGTTGGTGATGGGCGCGTGCAGCAGGCCATCCAGGATTTCATGGATGCTGGGATGACTGGCCCAGGCGATACCAAAAAAGACCAGTTCAAAGAGGCCCATGATCAGGGCGATGCGTTCCACACGCCGGTATGAGCCGGTCCAGACGATGGTCAGCAGGGTAGCCGCCGCCAGGGTGACCCCGACCCAGCGCGACAGGCCATAGAGATGACTGACGCCCGCGACCCCCGAAAACTCCGTCAGCAGGGCACCGGTGGTGGCGATGCTAAGACCCGCGACGGAGAGGTAAGCCCAGCCTTTCCCGAAGGTTTCGCTAATCAGTTCGCCGTGGCCTTTGCCGGTAAAAATGCCGAGACGTACCGTCAGTTCCTGCACGATATAGAGGATAGGCATGAGGATGAATTGCAGGAGCAGCAGCTTGAAGCCCCATTGTGCGCCACTCTGCGCGGCGGTGATGATGCTGCCGACATCGGTATCGGCGAGCATGACCACCAAACCGGGTCCCAGCACCGCCAGGAAAATTCCCCAGCGAGAACGATGAGCGGGTGTGCTGGTTTTGCCGGGGGCAGGTGTTGACGACATAGGGAGCATCCGTATTTATCTTGCTTAAACGCGAATGATTCCCGTTTGCTTGTATTTTGTCAAGTACATCGCCATCTGAAGATACCGCTAAACACCATTTGCTGCTAGTTCTTTTTGTCGGGAAATGTCAGGTGAGCGATCAAACCACCCGTTTCGGCATTGGCGAAGCGGAGAATGCCACCATGCAGCGTCATGATATGCTGACAAATTCGCAGGCCGATGCCGGAACCATGCCCGGACTGGCGCGGTAAGGTGCCGTTGTTCATCGGTCCGATATCTCGTTTGGGCACGCCGGGGCCATGGTCGCGCAGACAGATTTCGGTGCCGGCCGGATGGCGGACGATCTGCATATCCAGGCGTCCACCACCGTAACGCCGAACGTTGTCAAAGAGATTGCGGAACACTCTTTCCAGCGCCAAAGGGCGACAGCTCAGGGGGGGCAGCACGACCGCCCCGGCAGGATGCGCTACCTGTATTTCCAGGCCGTAGCGTTCCTGGGCCGTCTCGGCCATCTCAGCCACCCAGTCGCTTACCTCCAGCTGGATGACCTTTTCCTGGTCTCCGCTACGCACCAGGGTCAAAAATTTGTCGATAGTCTCATCCATTTCGCTGACGTCCACCAGCATGGCGGCTTTTTCAGCCAGCAAATCGTGGTCCTGAAGGTGCAAAGTCAGCAGCAGGCGCGACAGGGGGGTGCGCAATTCGTGGGAGATGCCGGTGAGCAGCAGGGTGCGTTCTTCGTGCAGGCGGTGCAGATCGTTAGCCATACTGGTAATGGCTTGCTCCAGGTGACGCACTTCCAGGGGACCGCCAATGGGCTCCAGAGACTCCGGCATATCGCCCCGGCCAATGCGCGCTGCTTCTGCCGCTAATCGGGCCAGGGGGTGGTTGATCTGGCGCACGATGAGCCAGGCGCCGAGCAGGGTACAGAGGGCGATGACGCCGAGGCGCATAAACATGAAGCCCTGTCCGCCGAAATTCATGGGGGAGATGCGCATGCCCAGCCAGGGCTGATGGTGGCTGCCGCGAATCCACATCCAGGTGGCATCGGCATCACTGGGGCCGACGCGTAGCGCCGCGCCGGGGGCAATTTGCGCGAGGTAACTGGCGCTTTGGCGCAAAAAATAGTTGCTGGCGGGCGCGCCCGGCAAATCATGGGACGACCGCCATTGCAGGGTACCGACTGGTGTGTGATCGGCGTCGGCGGCAATCAGGGCGTGGTCAGTCTCCCAGAGAAACTCCGCGAAGCGTTCGGCGGCAGGATTCAGCACATATTGATGAAATAGGACATAGACGGCGCCTTGGGTCCCCAGCAGCAGAACCGCCAGCAGGAGCACGGTCCGCCACAGGGTGCTACGCGGCCAGAAGCTGCGCATGCTCAGGGTTCCGCGACAAACAGGTAGCCATGACCCCAGACCGTGCGGATATGCCGAGGTCGGCCGGGGATGTTGTCGAGCAGGCGGCGCAGGCGGGAAATCTGCATATCCATGCTGCGATCGTCGTTTTCGAGGTGGCGGCCGCGGGTCAGCCACATCAGCTTTTCGCGGGTCAGCGGCTGGCCTTCATGCTGAATGAGCGTCGCCAGGGTCTGGAACTCGGCGCTGGTGAGAGACAAGCTCTGTCCGCCAAGTTGAATTTCTTGCCGGCCCATGTCCACGGTGAATGGGCCGCATTGGAAGGGGGCTGTTACCGCGTCGGAGCGGGGGACGGCAGCGCGGGTGCGGCGTAGGATCGCCTGGATGCGGGCCACCAGTTCGCGGGGGTGAAAGGGCTTGGCGAGATAGTCGTCGGCGCCCATCTCCAGGCCCAGGATACGGTCTATTTCATCGCCGCGCGCGGTGAGCATGAGGATGGGGACATCGTGATGCTGGCGCAGCCGTCGGCAGATTTGCAGACCGTCTTCATGGGGCAGCCCGAGATCGAGAACGATCAGATCAACCGGAGTTTCGGCAAGCAGACTGTCGATCTGCCGACCGTCATTGATGCCACGCACCGCAAAGCCAAAACCCTGCAGGTGCGACTCCACCAGGCTGCGCAGGCGCAGGTCATCGTCGACGACCAAAATCTGTTTCTGTGTGTCCATGCGCACACTCTAACCCGTTGTTCTCGGGTGGGCCAAGGCCAAATGTAACAGAGCCTCCCGACCGGCGCCAAAGTGACAGTCTGTTACGTTTTAACAGGCCTGCAGCAAAGATTGTTACAGGCATTCCCGCTACCATTTTTCCCTGTTGCGACGGCTGCGCAGGGAGTTGCCCTCTCGGTGCTTGCGGATAGCACCGCTTATTCCCGTATATCGACTGAGTGAGGGTTTTGCATGAAAAACGCCAGGTATCCGCACGGCCAGGGGCAGCAGAAAGCGGGGCGTTCAGCTCCGGGTATGGCCCGGCTGGGTATCCTGCTCGGGCTTGTCGCTGCGGCGGGCTGCGCTGTCGGGCCGCAGCTTGGCGCACCTGCTGTGCCGGCGCCCAAGACCTATAACGCCCACCCCATAGATATGCGCAGTGCTCAGCAGCAGGTCCGGTGGACCACGCAGGAGGCACAGGCCTGGTGGTCGCTCTTTCGTTCGACGCCGTTGAATGACTATATCCGCCAGGCCATGCAGGCCAACCCGGATGTACAGGCGGCGCGGGTGGCCCTGGCGCGCGAGCAGTCCTTGATCGCGGTGGCCCAGGGCGGACTGCTGCCCAGCGTGGGCGCAGGTGCCGGAGTCGGTCGCGGGCGGGCACAACGGACCGGCGCGAACGGCGGGGCGAGCTACCGCATTCCCGGTAATCTCTACAGCCTGCTGCTAGGCACTATCGACGTCCACTACAACCCCGATGTGTTTGGTCGGCAGGCCGACCTGGTCCATGCCGCCAAGGCCCAGGCGGCGGTCAGCCGCGCCAGTCTGCATCAGAGTGAAGTCTTTTTGGCGGCGGCGGTGAGCCGGGCGGTGATCAGCGGCGCGGCGGCGCAGGCGCAGCTTAATGCCGCCCAACAGATTGCCGCCGCCGATGCGCATCTGCTGCATCTGCTGCAGCAGGAATATCAACTGGGTTATCAGAACCTGCAAAGTGTGGATCAACAGGAGGCCATTACCGCAGCGGCGCAGGCGCGCATTGCCCCCTTGCAGGCGGATGTGGCGGCGGCGCGCCATGGCCTGGCGGCCTTGCTGGGCCAGTCTCCCGATGCAGACCTGTCGATGCCGACACTCGCCAGCCTGCGATTACCTGCCAGCCTGCCCACCACCCTGCCTTCGGCTTTGGCCGAGCAGCGCCCGGATATTCAGGCGGCAACGGCGGAGTTGAAGGTAGCGGCGGCGCAGGCGGATGTGGCCACCGCCGATCTCTATCCGCAGTTTAATATCACGGCGGACATCGGTAAGGCGGCCATGACGGGGGGGATGTTCTTCAACCCCATTTCGACCCTCTGGTCGCTGGGGGCGGGGATAGCGGCGCCGATTTATAACGGCGGCGCGCTGCACGCTCAACGCCGCGCGGCCCTCGATCAGTACAAAGTGGTTAGTGATCGCTATCGCGGCACCGTGCTTAATGCCTTCCGCGAAGTGGCCGATACCTTGCGTGCTTTGCAGGGCGCCGATGCGGCCTATCAGCACCATCTGGTTGCGCAAAAGGCCGCGGGAGCCGCTCTGCATCTGGCCGAAGCCCGCTACCGCGACGGGGCCACCGACTATGCCACGGTGCTCGATGCCGAGATCGCCTATCAGCAGGATACCGTCGCCGCCATCACCGCGCGCAGTCAGCGTTATCTGGACAGCGTTGCGCTCTTTGTCGCCCTGGGCGATGGCTGGCGGCCTGATGCCACCGATGCCACGGCTACTGATGCCAAAACCCATTCTATCGTTCAAAACGCGCAAGGAGCCCCTGCATGAAGAAGGTCTTTTTCTTACTGGGTATCGTCGTCGTGCTGCTCTTCGGCGGTGTCTATGGCTGGTACCAATGGCGTCAGGGTCAGTTGCAGGCCCGCCTTGCGGCTGCCGCCAACCCGGCGGTCACCGTTTCCGCCACCCGCGTGCAGAGCCAGTCGATGGCGGGCGAGCTGACTGCCGTTGGCGAAATCGTGCCGCAACAGGGAGCGGTGCTCAGCCCGCAGACCGGCGGCGTGGTGCAGTGTATCGGTTTCCACTCCGGTGCCACGGTACAGAAAGGACAGTTGCTCCTATCCCTGGACCCTGGCGCTCTGCCCGGCCAGTTACAGGCCGCGCAGGCCCGGGCCGCCCTCGCCCAGGTAGACTACCAGCGCGCCGAGAAGGTCTTCGCCATCCACGGCATCTCCACCGCCGCATTGGATAAGGCCCGCTATGGTGCGAGTGCGGCACAGGCTCAGGTGACGGCCTTGCAGGAATCGCTGGCGGATACGCAGATCCGTGCGCCCTTCGCCGGGGTACTGGGCTTGCGTACCGTTAATCCGGGTGAATATATCCACGCCGGTATGCCGGTGGTGCACATCGAAAACCTGCAGCAGCTCTATGCCGACTTCACCGTACCCCAGCGGGATGTGCAGGCGGTACAGGTTGGCGCGCCGGTGCGGATTGACGTGCATAACGGCGGCACCCTGCGTCATTACCACGCCAAAGTGCAGGCTGTCGCCAGTCATGTCGATGCGCAAAACCGCGCGGTCAGCGTCCGCGCCCTCCTTGATGCAGCACAAGGCCTGAAGCCCGGCATGTTCGTCCGCATCGTCCTGCAAAAAGAAGCCCCCACGGCGCGCCTGATGATTCCCATGGTGGCGGTGAGCTTTAACACCTACGGGGATTTTGTCTACGTGCTGACCCCCGGTGGCCCGGATAAGACCCTCATCGCCAAAGAACAGCCGGTGACAACGGGTATGCAGCGTGGCAACGAAGTGGTTATCCGCTCCGGCCTGAAGGCTGGGGATCTGGTGGTCACCGCGGGACAGGTCAAGCTGCACAGCGGCGACCACGTGCGCATCAATAACGCCGTGCATCTCTGAGGATCCCCATGCATTTCACCGAACCCTTTATCCGCCGCCCCATCCTCGCCATTTCCCTGAGCCTGGTGCTGTTTTTCTTCGGGCTGCGCTCCCTCGGCCTGATGCCCATCACCGAGTATCCGCCCACCCACAGCTCCATGATCACAGTGACCACCCACTACTTCGGGGCGACCCCGAAGACCGTCAACGCTTTTATTACGGCGCCGCTGGAGAAAGCCGTCGGCCAAGCCCCCGGCATCAACTACATGACGGCGGTGAGTGAGGACGGCATTTCCATCCTCACCCTCTATATGCGCATGGGCGAAGATCCCAACGCGGCCTTGTCCCAGGTGCAGAGTAAGGTCAATACGGTCCTCAACCAGCTCCCTAAGGGGGTGATGCAGCCCGTGGTGCAGGAAATGTCCGGTTCCGGTGCCTACCTGATGTTGCTGAGCTACCATGGTAAAGGCTTCAATCAGCAGCAGATCACCGACTACCTGACCCGCGTGGTGCAGCCCGCCATTCAGTCGGTGCCAGGGGTGGGGCTGACTTCCATTCTGCCACCGGGCACCGGTCCCAACGGTAATACCTACGCCATGCGCGTCTGGCTGAATCCCCAGGAAATGGCCGTGCTGGGCATTACCCCCGCGCAGGTCAGTGCCGCACTGAGGCAGAATGATTTTGTTGCGGCGGTTGGGCGTCTGCGCGGTCAGTACACGGCGATTTCCCTGAGTGCCAACACCGCCTTGCACAGCGCCGCCGAGTTCCGCAATCTGGTGGTGGCGACGGTACATGGGGTGCCGATTCGTCTGGGACAGGTGGCCAAAGTTTCCCTGGGCGCCCAGACCTATGATTCATCGGTGATGGTGGACGGCCAGCCTGCGGTCAATATCGGCATCCAGCAGGCCCCCGGCAGTAACGCCCTGAAAGTGTCTCAGGGTATTCAAAAAGTCATGGCTCAGTTGGACTCGACTATGCCGCCGGGTATGCAGGGCTACACCATTTACAATGGCGCGCAATTCGTCAAAAGCTCCTTGCAGGAAGTGGAAGTCAATATCGCCCTCGCGCTGCTGGTGGTCATCCTGGTGATCTACTTCTTCATGGGCTCATGGCGAGCGCTGATCGTGCCGGTGCTCGCCATCCCAGTGGCGATGGTGGGGGCGATCACCATCCTCCATGCCCTCGGTTACACGCTGAATTTGCTTACCTTGCTGGCCATGGTGCTGGCCATCGGGCTGGTGGTGGATGACGCCATTATTGTGGTCGAAAACGTCCACCGACATATTGAAAACGGTGCCACGCCTTTGCACGCCGCCTTGGCCAGCGCCCGTGAACTGGCCAGCCCCATCCTGGTCATGGCGACGACGCTGGTGGCGGTTTTTGCGCCCATGGCCTTCATCGGCGGTCTGGTGGGGCATTTGTTCAGCGAATTCGCCTTTACCATTGTCGCCACGGTGCTGCTATCCATGGTGGCCGCCCTGACCCTCGCCCCCATGCTCGCCTCGCGGGTCCTGAAGGCCGGGCACGAAGGCCGGATGGCGCATCTGGTCGACCACGTTTTCGGGCGGCTCAAGGCCCTGTATGGGCGCACCTTGTTTCAGAGCCTACGGGTCTGGCCGGCGACGGTGACGCTGGCGCTGATCCTCACCGTCGGCATTTATTTCCTCTTCTCCATCAGTCAGAGCGAGCTCGCCCCGCCGGCCAATCAGGGCATCGTCTATGTCAACGGCGTCGCCCAGCCGACCGCGACCCTGGAGTACATGAATGCCTACGATAGTTACCTGACCAAGACGGTTTTCAATAAAATCGATAGTCGCAGCCACAGCTTCGCGGTCAATGGGGTGGGTATCGGCGGCATGTTGCTGAACAACGAGGTGATGGCGGGGGTGGTGCTCAAACCCGAGCGCGGCAATGTCACTACGCAGCAGGTCAAGGAGAAGGTGCAGAAACTGGCCGAGCAGGTGCCGGGCATGAAGCTTTCCGCCTTCGGCTTGCCGCCCTTGCCGGGAGCAGCCGTAGGGCTGCCGGTGCAGTTTGTGATCACCAGTACCGGCGGCGGTTATCATCCACTGGATGCGGTCTCCGGCAAGCTGGTACAGGAGGCCAGAGCCAGCGGTTTGTTCTCCTTCGTCTGCAAAAATCTGAAGTACAACAATCAGATCCAGGAAATTCATATCAACCGGCAGATGGCGGCCTCCTTCGGCCTGAGCATGGCGGATATCGGGCAGAATCTGGAAACCCTGCTGGGTGGTAACTATGTCAATTATTTCGACATGGACGGCCTCAGCTACCGCGTCGTGCCCCAGGTACCGCCCGCGCTACGCGCCAATCCGGATTTCCTGAAGGCCTACACCATCAAGACGCCATCCGGCGCGCAAGTGCCACTGTCCACCTTTGTCTCCCTGCAGTCGCGACCGGCACCCACCTTCCTGCCGCAGTTCCAGCAGTTGCCTGCGGTCTTCATTCAGGCGAATCCGGCACCGGGGGTGTCTTTGGGCCAAGCCCTGCAATTCCTGCGGGATCATGCCCAGAAAATCCTGCCCGCCGGAGATCAGATCCACTATGCCGGTGTCTCTCGTCAGTACATGCATCAGGGCAGTGCGCTGGTGGTCACCTTCGGTTTTGCGTTGTTGATGGTCCTGCTGCTGCTGGCGGCGCAATTCAACAGCTTCCGCGACGCCCTGGTGGTGCTCACCGCCGTGCCCGTCGCCCTTTTCGGGGCCTTGCTGCCCATCAGTCTGGGGGTCTCTAGTATCAATATCTACTCCGAGGTGGGGATGGTCATGCTCATCGGCCTGATCGCCAAACAGGGCATTCTTATCGTGCAATTTGCCCGTGTCATGCAGGAGGAAAAGCATTTCGACCGACGCCATGCGGTGGTGGAAGCGGCAACTCTGCGCTTACGCCCCATCCTCATGACGGTAGCGGCGATGATCGCCGGCGCCGTACCCCTGCTTTTCGCCAGTGGCGGTAATGCCGATGCGCGGTTCTCCATGGGACTGGTCATTGTCAGCGGTCTGAGCTTCGGGTCGCTGGTTTCGCTCTTTGTGATCCCGGCGTTTTATGTGTGGTTCGGGCAGGTGGTGCGGAAGCCGGAGAGGGATTTAGTGGTGTAGTTTTGTTATCGGTGCGCTGATTGTAGTGGTGGGCGCCTTTCGGGGCGCTTTTTCGTTGGAGGGGAGGGAATCATGGGGTGGATTGAGTAGGATCATGAATTGGTGTAGGTTTGTGGACAAGAATAGGTGGTGATCTGCATTTCTGTGCGGATTCGTTTGCGTGTGGCGTTCATCCGGAAAAATTTAGGCTGCTATAAATGTTGCAGGAGGGTGTTGGGTGCTTGATTTTCTGGGTGGCGGGTGGGGCTGGAAAAATTTAGGCGACGTGGGTAGTGTGGTATGTATGCTGCCTAAATTACGTTAGGCATTTACTCTTCGCCCATGAAATATTGTCCGCTTTGTCAAAGTGATCTTGTCAGTCGTCCGGTGGAGGGAGACATGCGGCTCGCTTGTTCATCGCAGCAGTGTAAGTTCGTGCACTGGAACAATCCCATTCCTGTCGTCGCGGGCTTAGTTCGGTGCAATGGTCAGTACGTCTTGGCAAGAAATGCCTCCTGGCCGCCAGGTATGTTTTCCCTGATCACCGGGTTTCTTGAGCATGGCGAGTCGCCGGAGAGCGCCATCCTTAGAGAAACGGAAGAGGAGCTTGGTCTTACGGGCCATGAATGCAAATTCATAGGTCATTTCGCTCTCCCAGAATTTAATCAACTTATTATCGCTTTCGCCGTCGAGGCCTATGGGCACGTCAAGTTGAACGAAGAAATCGCAGAGGTACAACTGGTCGCGCATGACCAACTCGCTACGTTCGATTTCGGGTGCCTTGAGCTAACCAACACAGTCGTCTCGCATTGGCTGAAAAATGCCTAACCCGGCGCTCAACCTCGCTCCCTTCGGTCGCTGGACGCTGCGCGATAAAGCCGCGCAGCGCCGGTTAGCTCTACGTTGTGCCGACGTGGCATGTCATGTTCGGAAGGCCGATGGATTGTCGACCTACGGCTGCCGTGATCACGCGAACGCCACAACGAGTATCTGAGGAGGCATCCGCTGGAGCGTTCTGACGTGGAGTTCGTCGTTGAAGGTGAGCGGTGCGCGGGCTGCCTCTACCTTCCATCGCAGGGGAAGCGACCGGTCTCGTGCGTGGTGATGGCGCATGGTACAACCGGCACGAAGGATTTCGGCCTGCCCGCGTACGCAAAGCGCTTCTCGGCCGCAGGGCACGCGGTACTCGTGTTTGACTATCGCCACTTCGGCAGCAGTCAAGGTGAGCCTCGGCAGCTCATCGATGTGGGACGTCAACTTGAAGACGTCCGCGCAGCTGTCGCCTTCGCCCGGTCGCGTCCGGAGATAGATGCCGACCGAATCGTCCTATGGGGAACGTCGCTCGGTGCCGGACACGCTATATCGGTGTCAGCATCCGATCCGGCTCTAGCGGCCGTGATTGCGCAGTTACCGTTCCTGGGTGTGGACACGCGACACAAGAGTCCCCGACCCTTGTGGGTGACCCTGAAGCTCTTCGGCCTAGCCATCGGTGATGTTGTTGGAGGCCTGGTCCGTCGGGCTCCGGTGATGGTGCCGATGCTCGGTCTACCGGGTCAGTTCGCGGTCTTTACTGGGGCAGAGGACTACGAGTCGATGCGCGAGTTGGAAGCCCGGGCCCCTACCTGGAGGAACCAGATGGCCGCCCGATCCCTGTTCTCGCTGCTTCGGTACAGGCCGGCGAAGCTGGCGCGGCAGGTACGCATCCCGCTTCTGATTGCAGTGGCTGACGGCGACACGGCAACTTCCATGCGACTCATTGAGGAAGTAGCTCATCGCGATCGCACGGAGTTCCTCCACTATCCCGGCGGCCACTTCAGCGCATACACGGGTCCTGTGTTCGAGCAGATGGTGGCCGACGAGATCGCGTTTGCCGCGAGGCATCTGACGTGAGTGACGCCACACGGCCTGTCGATGCCAGCTTGCGACTCGTGGCGCAATGCCCGGCGCGGCACAACAACAGCATGCAGCTGACGGCGCTCCGCGCCGCCGCTGATGCTGAGCGTTAGGCCCCACAAAGACAGAGCAATGCTCACCATCCGCGAGTACAACAATTCAACAGACCGGGCCGAAGTGATCGCACTTTGGCGCCAGGTATTCGGCTACGAAACGGCGCACAACGATCCGGCGTTGGCAATCGACAAGAAGGTTGCCGTCAAAGACGGTCTGTTCCACGTTGCTGCCGAACAATCGGCAATCGTCGGCACAATCATGGCCGGCTACGATGGTCACCGAGGGTGGCTCTACGCCGTCGCTGTTCATCCTGAGCGTCGCCGCACAGGGTTAGGCGCTGAACTGGTCCGCTTTGCGGAAGCGGCACTTGCGAGAGCCGGTTGCATGAAGATCAATCTCCAACTACTTGCATCCAATGAGGCCACTGCGGCCTTCTACAAGTCTCTGGGCTATTCGGTTGAACCTCGAGTGAGCATGGGCAAGGTGCTGCATGTCAATGGCCCGGAAGCAGTGTGGCCTAACGAATAAGGTTAGATCGTGCGAAGCCACGATCTGAACCGTTTGTTGGACGAGCCCGGTTCTGAGCGCCGACCGAGCCGCACAGAAAATATGTATTTGGGAAGTGCCCCGGTTTGGAGTTTCACCGGGAGGATGTGGGCTACCCCGCCCGCTTCATGCCTGCCGTTGCGGCAGCCGATGCCCGTTTTATTCGTTGGCCGGTCGATGCTGCTGCGAATGGCCCAGATTCAAGGCAAGCCAGCGCCTCAGCTTGCGGGTGCTGACTCCCGATACCTGCCGAAGGGCGTGGCGCTTACATGGTCAATGCGCCCCCTCGGGGGCAATTGGCGTTGGCATGCCCCCTGAGCATCCCGACCGAATCCGCGTTCGCACGATCATCATCACCGCACCGCAGCAAGCGCACAGAATCGGCGCGCGCTGCTTGACCCACGCCGCTGCCCGGCCCGGAGCGAACCTGAGCAGCACATGCAGCAAGTCGATCAAGCGCTTGCAGTTGGGGTGCAGAAAGCCGAAGTTGCGTGCACGCCTGAATCCCTTGGGCAGCACATGCTGCAACACCAGCCACAGGAACTGCGCGCCGGACACGGTGCGCCGTTCCAGCTTCACGGTCTTTCCGTTGCGATAACGGAAGCTGACCTGGCTGGCGGTGCAGGCGAGGATGTCTTTCTCGGCGATGACGCCCCGGTAAAGATAGCGTCCCAGATAGATGAGCGCCTTCTCGCCCGTGCCAACGGATTTGCAATCCACCACCCACGTCATGGGGTAATGATCTGGCAAGGTCAATCCAGCCGCTTCGATGCTCGCCAGCAGCTTCGTCCAACCCGGCGGTCAACCGGACCTGCGCAAAAGCCGCGCAGGCCGGTTACCTCCACGTGATAGAGGTTGGCCAGTGTGCAGATAATTCACCATATTTTTATATGGAATCTCATGCGCCATTCTGCTAAGCTAATTTCATGAAGAAAACTCGGTTTGAGTGGGACGAAAACAAGGATGCTGAAAACCAGGAAAAACATGGAATGCCGTTTTCTCTGGCACAGTATGCCTTCGCCGACCACCGCCGTGTCATAGCCGAAGACCTCACTCACAGTGAAACTGAAAAACGCTATTTCTGTTTCGGCGAGGTCGATGGCGGCATTCTCACCGTCCGCTTTACCTATCGCGGCAGTGTGATTCGTATATTTGGCGCCGGTTACTGGCGAAAGGGAAAGGCAATTTATGAGCACGAAAATCAAATACACCGATGAGCCCATTGAGGCCAAGGTCATTCAAGATTTTCTCCCTCCACCCGAAGAACTTGCCTTTCGGGAGGAAGGGGTGAAGGTGACCATGGCTCTTAGCAAGAAGAGCGTTGAGTTCTTCAAAGCTGAGGCCACGAAACACCATACCCAGTATCAGCGCATGATCCGCAGGCTCATCGATAGCTACGTGGATGCCTATGACAAACCTCTAACGTCGCGCTCAACTCGGACCGCCCACAAGCGGGCGTCCGGTTAGCTCCACGTGTGCGCCGGGCATGGCGCGTTACTTCATGGGTGAAAGTCCTATGGCCAGGTCTGCAGAGCCGAAGGCAAGGAGAAGGGCAAGGGCGTCGTCGCGAGGCGGGGTCTGAAGGAAGCCCAATCCGAAACGGCGGGGCGATGAACAAAAACCGGATATGAGGCGTGATGCATCCGGGACGATCGGGCGCGTGACCGCGAAGTCCTCCATCTGCGATTGGGTGCATTTTGTAAATCCGGCGTTTACGCCGCGAAGGTAACGTGTCTTACCCCGGGAGATCTCCCCGGTTCTTCAAGAGATCGAAGCGGGGCGCCTGGAAACGGGCGCTGAATACCGTGGAGAAGTCAGCAGAGGGCATAGTAGGTGGCAGCCGCCGCCGAAGGCCCGAACGATGGAAGACAAAGGACCATGACGAAGAGCAACGGGAACGCATCAGACCTCCGGCGCAAGCTGGCGGCGGCCATGCCGCCGGATGAACCCGTGGCTGGATCGGATGGACAACCCGAGTCGATTCCTCCCCGCGCGTTGCTGGCCCAAGTGCTGGACCGGGCCAACCTGCAACGCGCCTTGAAGCAAGTGCGCCGGAACCAAGGCACGCCGGGCATCGACGGCATGACGGTCGATGAATTACCGGAATACCTCAAGTACCACTGGCTGGAAATCCGCGCGCAACTGGAAACGGGGCACTACCGCCCGCAACCGGTCAAGCGCGTGGAGATCCCCAAGGGCGACGGCAAGACGCGACCCCTTGGCATCCCCACGGTGCTCGACCGCTTCATCCAGCAAGCCATCGCGCAAGTGCTATTCGCGCAATGGGATCCCCACTTCCACCCGCACAGTTACGGCTTCCGCCCCAACCGCTCGGCGCACCAGGCGATCCGCCATGTGCAAGCCACGATTCGTCAAGGCTACGGCTGGGTGGTCGATATGGACCTGCAAAGCTTTTTTGACCGGGTCAACCATGACCGGCTGATGGCGCGACTGAAGAGTCGTTGCCCTGATACCGGCCTACTGCGCCTGGTCAATCGCTTCCTGAAGGCGGGCGTGAGCGTCGGTGGACACATCGAGCCGACGACGATGGGCGTGCCGCAAGGCGGCCCACTCTCGCCAGTGCTGGCCAATGTGGTGTTGGATGAGCTGGATTGGGAACTGGACCGGCGTGGCCACCGCTTCGCCCGTTATGCCGACGACGCCAATATTCTGGTGAAGAGCAAACGCGCGGGCGAGCGGGTGATGGGCAGCGTGACACGCTACGTCAGCGACACACTGAGGCTCACAGTGAATCCGCTGAAAAGCGCGGTGGACCGACCCTGGAAGCGCAAGTTTCTGGGCTTCACGGTCAGCCGCAACGACAAGAAGCTGAAAGTGGCCGACAAGGCCCTCGACAAGCTGAAAGATCGGGTGCGGGAACTGACCCGTCGTACACGAGGCAACCGCATAGAAGTGATCGCGGCGGAGCTGAGAGAAAGCCTGCTTGGTTGGAAAGCGTATTTCGGCATTACCGAGGTACTGAGCCCTCTGCGCGACATCGACAAGTGGGTACGACGCAAGTTGCGCTGCTACGTCTGGAAACAATGGGGGCCGGCGGGCTACAGGGAACTACGCAAGCGCGGGGTAACGGTGCGCGAAGCGTGGAACACCAGCAAGTCGGCGCATGGGCCGTGGCGATTGTCGAAGACACCCGCCCTGGCTCTGGCGTTACCCTTGCGCTACTTCGAGACCCTGGGAGTACCGAGCCTTGCAGCACGGTAAGAATTCAATTCATCGAACCGCCGGATACGTGACCCGTTCGTCCGGTGGTGTGGGAGGGAGGGGCCGTGAGGCTTCTTCCTATCCCGATTGGGCATCTCGTTGGACATTTCTCCTTCACTCGGCACCAAACTCGCGGTATAACTTTAATATTATCTTTACGGAGACATTGGCCATGGGAAATCAACTCGAATTGCTCGAAGCCGAAGCCCTGAAACTAACTGCAGGGGAACGCGCAGCTTTCGCTCAGCTATTGCTCGCTAGTCTCGACGAAGATACCGAGATTGAGGAAGCGTGGGCCGCCGAAACCGAGCGCAGAATTGCTGACATCGAAAGTGGGGTGTTGCAAGTCATTCCGATTGCTGACGCTCTGGCACAGGTCCGTGCAGCGCTGAAGTGAAGCTCGTCGTTGCTCCACCGGCGCTCGCTGAACTGCATGACGCAGCAGCATTCTATACGCTGAAGGCGGGTGTCGAGCTTGGTCTCGCGCTTGTGGCTGAGTTTGAACGAACGGCCAATCTCGTTCTGGACAACCCTCTGCTCGGTGCTGTGTTCCGAAGCAAGCGCCGGCGATATATCTTCCGTCGATTCCCATATAGCATCATCTATCAGGTCACCGCAGAGGAGCTTCGAATTCTCGCCGTGGCGCATCACAGGCGTCGTCCCGGCTACTGGGCGCAACGGAAGTAGTACGCAGTGTCACTTCGATCAGCGATGCCCAAAACCCATCGTTCAAGCGGGACGCGCCAAAAGCGGCGTACCCCTTAAACACGTTGGGCCTGCCACCTTTACCTTAACGTTGGCCTTGATTTATATTAGGTCCATGCCTACTCCCACTGCCACTATTGAATACATGAAGTTGTCCGTTTCCGAGCGCATCCAGCTCGTTGAGGACATATGGGATAGCATTGCTGCAGAGGCACCTGATACTGTTGAATTGTCACAAGCTCAAAAAGATGAGTTGCATCGTCGCGTTGCTGCGCATCGTGCTGACCCTTCCACCGCCATCCCATGGGAACAGGTTCGATCCAAATTATTTCCGAGTAAACCCTGATGTTGGTCATGCTCCGTCCAGAGGCAGAGCATGAGCTTCTGGAAGCGCAGACTTGGTATGAATCAAAAGCGCTGGGGCTTGGTTTTGAGTTCGCCCGTGCCGCTGACGCGGCAGTTGCGTCTGCGCTTCGTAATCCCTTCGGGCATTTGCGCATCGAAGAAGAGTTCCGGCGTGTGTTATTCCGCAAATTTCCCTACACGCTAATCTATCTACCAAGTCCGGATGAGTTGCTGGTAGTTTCATTCTTTCATCAGCACCGTGAGCCTGGTGTTTGGATAGAGCGGTTTAATAGCTGATACCCATGGAGCATCACGTTTGCGAACACATTCAGCCCAACCCTTCGTTCGAGCGGGACAGCCCCGAAGTGGGCTGCCCCTCAACTTTACGGTGCGCCGGGCATGGCGCGTTACTTCATAGATGCGCTGAAAAGCGCGGTGGACCTATCCCGATTGGGCGTCTCAGTAGTGGAAACGCAACTGAGCAATCATCAATGCATCACCTTCTATTCGATACACCATGCGATGCTCATCTGTAATACGACGTGACCAAAATCCTGAAAGAGCATGCTTCAGTGCTTCGGGTTTGCCAACTCCCGCGAAGGGTTCACGCTGTGTCTCACGTATCAGCTTATTGATTCGCTCGACCATGCGCTGGTCTTGCTTCTGCCAATATAGGTAGTCTTCCCATGCATCGTCAGAGAAGATCAGCCTCACTTCGCCAGCTTCCGCTCAACGCCTTTACCGGCGTTCAGTTGTGCGACGGCAGCGAGAAGGCGCTTGGCGTTGGCGGGGGTACGCAAGAGGTAGGCGGTTTCCTCCAGCGCCTTGTAGTCTTCGAGCGAGAGCATCACGACGGACTGTTCTCCATTGCGGGTAATGATCAAGGGTTCGTGGTCGTCGCAAACGCGGTCCATGGCGCTGGCGAGGTTTGCACGAACGGTGGTATAGGTAATCGCATCCATAACAAGCCTCCAAGCATGTACGTTTTACTGTACATGCTTGGAGGCGGCTTGTCTAGCGCGACGGTGCAGACCGTTGAGCGACAAGAACGGCGCGGTAGTTCGACGGAAGAGCGGATCGGCGGCGATCGTGTTGGCTTTGGCCTCTGATGTGAGATTACCTGGCCATAGTGGACAGTCCCGTTTCAGGAGGATGCCGGAAGCCCTTATCAAGCGGTGTGTGCTATATTTTCATCCCTGCAAAAGGCCGGAAACGGGTGTGTGCGGTATGGATGAAATAAGCGGAAAGCATCAGGCAGGGGCTTGTGGCGGGGCCGGTGCGGCCTTTGATGCGATGGACCCTGACGAAAAAGTGGCTCTGGTGCAGGCCTTGCGCTGGCCGCTGTCGGCTTCAGCAGGCGCGCCATTCTGTTCGACGACGCCGGGCCGTCCGGCCCAACCATTGCTCGTGGAGCCCAAAAATTTATCGCGGCGTCGCGCGCTGACCACTGTGGCTGGTCGATTTGCCTTGCTCCATGCCCTCGCCCACATTGAATTCAATGCCATCAACCTCGCGCTGGATGCGATTTGTCGCTTCCCCGGTCTACCCGATGATTTCTACCGCGACTGGTTGCGGGTGGCACAGGAAGAGGCGGAGCATTTCGTCCTGTTGCGCGAGCAATTGCGACGCCTCGGTGGCGATTATGGTGATCTGCCCGCCCACGATGGTCTCTGGGAAATGGCCCTGGACACGGCGGCGGACCCGCTGGAGCGCATGGCGCTGGTGCCGCGCGTGCTGGAGGCGCGAGGGCTGGATGTCACCCCGGCCATGCGCGAACGACTGCTGGCCGCAGGGGATGCAGAAGCGGCCGCCGTGCTGGAGCGCATTGAACGCGACGAGCGCGGGCATGTAGCGGTGGGCAGCCGCTGGTTTCGCTATCTCTGTGCGCAACGTGGCCTGGAGCCGGATAGCACCTTTAAGACGCTTTTGCAGCAGCGTTACCGGGGACGGATTCAGGGGCCGCTGGCACTGACGGCGCGGCGCGCGGCGGGTTTTTCGGAGCCGGAGCTGGACTGGTTGCAGAGTTGCGTCGGACAGCCCGTCGCCACGAAACCGGAGGCGAGGCGTCATGATTGAGCGGATACTGGGCATTGAAAGCTCTTGCGATGAAACGGGGCTCGCCTTGTATGACCGCCAGCGTGGCCTGCTCGGGGAAGTGCTGTTCAGCCAGATTGCCATCCATGCGCCCTACGGCGGCGTCGTGCCGGAACTGGCATCGCGGGACCATGTGCGCCGTCTGCCCTTGCTGCTCGACGAGCTGCTGGCGCAGACCGGCGGGCGGCGTCCTGACGCCATCGCCGTCACTGCCGGGCCGGGGCTCATCGGTGCCCTGCTGGTGGGGGTAAATTTCGCCCGCGGTCTCGCCATGGGCTGGGATATTCCTGTGATCCCCGTGCATCATCTGGAAGGTCATCTGCTGGCGCCGCTACTGAATGACGTGGACCCCTTCCCTGCGGTGGCCTTGCTGGTTTCCGGTGGGCATACGATGCTGGTGGAAGTCCTGGGTATCGGCGACTATATTTTGTTAGGGGAGACGCTGGACGATGCGGCCGGTGAAGCCTTCGACAAGGCGGCGAAGATGATGGGACTGGGCTATCCCGGCGGGCCAGCGCTGGCCGCCCTGGCGGAGGGGGGAGATGCCCAGGCTTTTCGCCTGCCGCGGCCGCTGCTGGACCGGCCGGGACTGGACTTCAGCTTCAGCGGTCTGAAAACGGCCTTCCGTCTGGCCTCCATGCCCATCGCGCCCGACGATGGGCAAAAGCGGGCTGACTTGGCCGCCAGTTTTCAGGCCGCGGTGGTGGAGACGCTGTTCAGGAAATGCCAGCGCGCCCTGCAGCAGACCGGGCTGAGGCGTCTGATCGTGGCGGGCGGGGTCGGCGCCAACCGGGCGCTGCGGGCCGCCCTGAACGGCCTGGTGTCTGAAGGTGTCGAAGTCTTTATAGCTGATCTCGCGCATTGTACGGACAACGCGGCGATGATCGCCCTGACCGGTGCCCTGCACACGGAGCGGGCCCAGGCAGCCACAGCGGACTTCCCGGTGCGGGCGCGCTGGTCCCTGACGGAGGAGGAAGCGTGATGAACGAGCCATTTTCTCTGGATATGATCGTCGACGATCTGGCGGCACAGGATGTCGACTTTCAGGAGGGCCTGGACTGGCAGCAGACGGATCATCCGCAGGAAGCGGCCATCGCCTTCAGGCGTGCACTGGAGCATGGCCCGAAGAGCGCGGTGATCTGGACCTTCTACGCCTGGGCACTGTCTGCTTCCGGCGACCCACACGGGGCCATTGCTGCCTGCCGCCGCGCCATCGCCTGTGATGCGGAGTGGGGGCAGGCGTGGAATGATCTCGGTGAATATTTGATGGATACCGGTCGTGAAGATGAAGCCCTCTTCGTGATTCGTCGCGCCCTCAAGGCCCAACGCTTCGACAGTCCGCATCTGGCGCAGATGAATCTCGCCCGTTATTACCTATACAAAGGCAGCATGCGCCGTGCCCTGGCTGCGGCGCAGGAGGCCCAGCGGTTGGTCCCTGGTTTTCGCCCGGCGGCGCGACTGGCGGACTGGATCAGCGAGCGGATGCAGGAGTGGAACATCAAGGATTGACGAGCCTTAACGCTTTTTGAAGGGACGTTCGCTGCCATCCAGCAGACGGCGGATATTGCTGCGGTGCCGCCAGAGGATCAGCAGTACCAGCACCAGGATGAGCACCCGCATACTCGTCGCAGAAGATACCGCAAAGACGATGGGCACCGCGCTGACCGCCGCCAGCAGCGCCGCCATGGACGAAACGCGCGTCACCGCAAACACCAGTATCCACAGTCCCAATATCGACAAGCCCAGCACCGGCAGGAGCGCCAGCAGAATACCCAGCGCCGTGGCCACCCCTTTGCCGCCGCGAAAACCAAAAAACACCGGATAGAGATGGCCGAGAAAGGTGGCGAGGGCCACGGCGGCCAGTGCCCAGTCTTCCAGCCCGAGCAAGCGGGCGATGACGATGGGGATGACGCCCTTGATCAGGTCGCCGAGCAAGGTCAGCAAGGCGGCCTTTTTGCCGCCAATGCGCAGGATGTTGGTGGCGCCGGGATTACCCGATCCGGACTGGCGCGGGTCCCCCAGACCCAGGGCGCGCGCCACCAGAATGGCGGTGGCAATGGAACCGACGGCATATCCTCCGCCGATCAGGGCAACATCCAGAAGAAGTGACATGCAGTGCTTTAGCCGGAAAATTGGTTATTATAGGCCGAGCTGCGGCGGATTGCCGCTTTTTTCGGGATGACCATGGATATTCTTTTTGTACGTGAACTGAAGGTGGACACCCGCATCGGCATCTACGACTGGGAACGCCAGATCAAACAGACGGTGCTCGTCGATCTGGATATTGCCGCGGATGCGGGGGCTGCGGCACGGACCGACAAGGTGGAGAACACCATCAACTACCAGACCATCTGCCAGCGCCTGGTCGCCCATATCGCCGCGTCAGAAGTGGAACTGGTGGAAACCCTGGCCGAGCAGATTGCCGATATCATTCGCAGTGAATTCGGTGCGGCCTGGGTGCAGGTGACGGTGCACAAACCCGCCGCCGTGCGCGGAACACGGGATGTGGGGGTGCGGATCGAACGGGGCAGTCGCCTGCCTTGAGCGACCAAGGGCCCGATCAGGCGGACACCAGCACCCCATGCAAATCATGGGCATCCGCCCGGGTGATCTCCACCTCCACCCAGTCTCCGACCTGTAACCCCGCCGCCTTGCCCAGATGCACCACACCATCGATCTCCGGGGCATCGCTGGCGGAGCGGGCGATCACCTTGCCGCCCCGGCCCACTGCGTCCACCAGCACCCGCTGACGCTGGCCCACCCGGCGTTGTAGGCGCCCTTGGCTGATGGCTTCCTGCACGGCCATGAATGTGGCGCGACGTTCTTCTTTGACCGGCTCCGGCACCGCTCCGGCGATCGCGTTGGCGGGCGCGCCTTCCACGGCCGAATACGCGAAACAACCGACCCGATCCAGCTCCGCCGCCCGCAGAAAATCCAGTAACTCCGCAAAGTCCGCATCGGTCTCGCCGGGGAAGCCGACGATGAAAGTGCTGCGGATAGTCAGGTTCGGGACTGCCTGGCGCCAGGCCAGAATTCGGTCGAGGGTCTTTTCGGCGGCAGCGGGGCGGCGCATGGCCTTGAGGATGCGCGGACTGCCGTGCTGCAGGGGTACATCCAGATAGGGCAGAATTTTACCGGCCGCCATCAGGGGCAGGAGTTCGTCAATGTGCGGGTAGGGGTAGACGTAGTGCAGACGCACCCAGACGCCGAGCTCGCCCAGTGCTGCGCAGAGATCGGTGATGCGGGTCTTGAGCGGGCGGCCGTCGTGGAAAGCGGTGCGATATTTGCGGTCCACCCCGTAAGCGCCGGTGTCCTGGGAAATCACCAGCAGTTCTTTGACGCCGCCCGCCACCAGCGCCTCGGCCTCGCGCAGAATATCGTCCGGCGCGCGGCTGACCAGCTTGCCGCGCATGCTGGGGATGATGCAGAAGCTGCAGGACTGATTGCAGCCCTCGGAGATTTTCAGATAGGCGTAGTGGGGCGGCGTCAGGCGCAGGCCCTGGGGCGGGACCAGGTCGGTGTAAGGGTCGTGGGCCGGAGGGAGTGCCTCGTGAATCGCGTCGAGCACGGCACTGGCCTGATTGGGGCCGGTGACGGCGAGCACCTTGGGATGGGCGCCGCGCACAAAGTCGCCGCCCTCGCGGGCACCCAGACAACCGGTGACCACCACCTTGCCGTTCTCATCCAGCGCCTCGCCGATGGCTTCCAGGGATTCCTCCACCGCCGCGTCGATAAAGCCGCAGGTGTTGACGACGACCACATCGGCGCTGGCGTAATCCCCCACCAGCAGATAGCCCTCGGCGCGCAACTGGGTGAGGATGCGCTCGCTGTCCACCGTGGCCTTGGGGCAGCCGAGGCTGACGAAGCCGACTTTGGGCGGTGTATTCGCGCTCGCCTTCAAAAGGTATTGCTCACGCTGACCACTCCCGGCACCGCGCCGACGATACGCTCGACCACCTGTTTGAGATCGATGACGGCATTGGGGCAACCGGCGCAGGCGCCTTTCATGCGGACCCGCACGTCGCGTTCGATGATTTCCACCAGCTCGATATCGCCGCCATCGCGGTGGAGAATGTGGCGTACCGTCTGCACCGCTTCGGTGACAGCCGCAGGGTCGGGCAGAGGATCGTCGGGTCCGTAGCGTTTCTGGCGGTCGAGTCCGCGTTCGGCCATGGCCTGGGCGTGGGCGATTTTGGCCGCAGCAAGGGGGTCTTCCGCCTCCAGGGCGTCCAGTTCGTCTTCGCTGTAAAAGCGGATGGGGGATTTTACGGTTGGGCTCATGGCCGTCAATATAACATGCGACCGCCATCGACGACGAGATTGTGGCCAGTGACATAGGGTGCGTCGAAGAGCAGATAGCGGACGGCGTCGGCAATATCCTGCGGGTTGCCGACGCGCTTGAGGGCGTTGCGTTCGATGAGTCCCTGCTGGTCGCCGTCGGGCGGGTCTTTATCCTCGGCCCAGAGCACCACGCCGGGCGAGACGCTGTTGACACGGATCTCTGGCCCCAGTTCTTTGGCGAGGGCGCGGGTAAGGGCCAGCAGACCTGCTTTCGTCACACTGTAGGGCAGATAACCGCGCAGGGGGATTTCGGCGTGGATGTCGCCGATGTTGACGACGGCGCCGCCGCTTTTCCGCAAATGCGGTGCGGCCGCCTGGGTCAGAAAGAGGGGCGCGCGCAGATGCACGGTCTCCATCACCGCCCAGTCTCCCGGCGTGATTTCGCCGAAAGGCGCAGGGGCGTACAGCGAAGCGTTGTTGACGAGCCCGTCCAGGCGGGCAAAATGCCCGATAGCGGCATCAATCAGGTGGGCGGGCGTTTCTGGGTCAGCCAGGTCGCCCGCGATCAACAGGGGGTCAGCTCCATGCCGCGCGCGCAACTCCTGCGCCAGGGCTTCGGCCTCGGCGGCGGATCGCTTATAATGCAGGGCGAGCTGACAGCCTTCCGCGGCGAGATGGCGGGCAATGGCGGCGCCTACCCTGCGGGCGGCGCCAGTGATAAGAACGACTTTTCCGGTAGCTTTCAAGAGGTGTCCATGCGCGCAGAGCGTCCCGATTTTTTAACCCATTCTCACGGGGCGCGCAAGACAAGTCTGCCCGTCCCGGACGCCGATGCGCTGGCCCACTCGGCCGCACTGTTGACCCATATCCGGCGGGAAATCGATGCCGCAGGTGGGATGATCCCCTTTCGTCGTTATATGGAGCTCGCCCTCTATACACCGGGGCTGGGCTACTACATGGCGGGGCAGACCCGCTTCGGTGCGGCGGGCGACTTCGTCACGGCACCGGAAATGGGACGGGTGCTGGCCGCCGTGCTGGCGCGGACCTTGCGGCCTGATTTGGGGCCGGACGGCATACTCGAATTCGGCGGTGGGAGTGGCGCACTGGCCGGCCAGATCCGGGACATTTTGCCGGACACCCCCTACACCCTGCTCGAACCCAGTCCCGATTTGCAGGCGCGGCAGCGGGCAGTCGTGGCCGGTGTTCAGCATCTACAGACCCTGCCGGAGCATTGGCGCGGCGTGATGCTCGCCCACGAAGTGCTGGACGCCATGCCAGTGCAGGTGCTGGAGCTGGGCGCCTCGGGGCAGTTGCACGAATGCGGTGTGCGCTGGAATGGCGCCGCTCTGGACTGGGCGATGTTGCCTCCACCGGTCGCTGCGCCTCTGGTGGCACGGCTGGCGCCCTATGTAACGCATTGGCCCCGGCCCTATCGGACGGAAATCAATCTCACCGCCGAATCCTGGCTGCGCGAGGTCGCCGCCCGCCTGGACTCCGGCGCTATCCTATTGATTGATTACGGGCACGAGGCGGCGGAGTATTATCATCCGCAGCGGCAGACGGGCAGCCTGCGCGCCTATTATCGCCACCACTGGCTGGATGATCCCTTTTATCTGCCGGGCCTCTGCGACCTCACCGCCCATGTGGATTTCACCGCGCTGATGACCGCTGCGGTGGAGGCCGGGCTGGTGGTGGCCTTTTATGGCCATCTCGCCCGCTTTCTGGTGGAACACGGGCTGGCCGAGGTGTATGGCACCCTCTGCGCGCAGGCGGGTGACGACGGCCGCTTCGCCCTGAATAATGAGGTCAAACGGCTCACCCTGCCGCAGGAAATGGGCGAGAGCTTCAAGGTTTTGATTCTGAAAAAGCGGGAGAACGTATGAGCATCCAGATTTACGGCATTCGCCACTGCGACACCATGAAAAAAGCCTTTGCCTGGCTGGACAGCCATGGGCTGGAGTACAGCTTTCACGATTACAAAAAAACCGGGGTGCCAACGGTGGAACTTCGCCACTGGGTGGAGCGCTGGGGTTGGGAGGCCCTCATCAATCGCAAGGGCACTACCTGGCGGCGCTTGTCTGAGCGCGAGCGCGAAGTTGCTGATGCCGAAGCCGCGATAAAACTGATGGCGGCGCACCCCAGTATGATCCGACGGCCGATATGGATGGATAGGGATCGGGTTTTGTTGGGTTTTGATGCGGAGGTGTGGGAAAAGGCACTTGCGAATATTCCCCATGCCCCGTGTAACTCGTCGTTAGTAGCCTATCGGATATAATTTCCCAATTTCCCTAGCCATATAAAGAAACTTTTCCCGCCCAAGAAATACCCTCCACTGCCTTAGGTGGCAGTCTTATGCGCGCTAGCGCCCGCAATAACCAAAAATGTGCTATAATTACAATGTCCGGTTACCGGACGGGGCGCCCCCCCCATGCCTTCTTCCCCGCCAACACCATCGTTTCGTTGCTCTATGTCTTGGGGGACGGGTCCTCGGCGTAAGCGCGGACGCGCGATGGACCTATCGCACACAGCTATACAGGAGAGTGAATATGAACAGATGGATGGCCACTATGGCCGGTATACTGCTTGCTGGCAGCTTTGCTGCCGGAGCCCAGGCGAGTACGGACGGGGCATCGGCCTCTTATCCGCTCACGCATAACCAGACCATTAACCAGATGAAAGCGCAGCTCAACCGTGAAGAGATCGCACAGCACCAGTTGGAAGAAAGGATTGTCACTCTGAAGGCTCACCATGACCAGGCGGGCGTGATGCGCGCAGAGCAACGCCTGAGATCCAAGAAGGCCGATATTGAGGGGCTCAGAGGAAAGTTGCATGATGCGATGACCAATGGTGAAGGATACCGGCGCAATAGGCATTAAAGCCTGGTGATACAATCACTCCAGATTGACTATTGACCGCGAACACAGCGGTTATCTGTATATTTCATATCCCAAGCACCTGCATAGGGGAAAGAGTTATGAGCAAAATACAGCAGAGCAATAAAGAAACCAAGAAGCAGCCGACGATGACGCCCAAAGAGAAGAAAAAGGCCAAACAGACCAAGAAAAGCTCAGGCGGTATGGATGTCACCATCGTTCCCCACTGAAATCACCGGCGACCGGTCAGGAAATATGTGGAGGAATGCGTGATGCCTTGACGCGTTACCAGGTTATTCCGAGGAGGGCGTCATAACTACAAAAAAATTAGAGTTCTCATCCTGTGTAAAAAACGCCCTGAACAATGCCCTGGATACGGATTTGTTACGGGCGGAGTTGTTCAGCATCGAACAACTCAAACAACATGCGGCGATGTTGGCCGGTCAGCATCCCGTCGATCCAAGTCCGGGGCCGGATCGGCTATTACCCCGCCTAGCTGATAATGCACAGATGTTGCGCGCGGCTTATGATGTCGTCACTGCGGGGGTTACACAGGCAGAGCAGCGGACACAGTCTGCAGAGCTTTGGTTGCTTGACAATTTCTATCTCATCGAACAACAGATCATTCTGGCGCGAAGACACTTGCCGAGCGGTTATGGCAGGCAACTGCCACGCCTGCAATTTGGAAAATTGGCGGGATTCCCGCGTGTCTACGATCTCGCCTCTGAGTTGATTGCCCATCGGGATGCCCGCGTCGACAGTGATAACATCAGCGCCTATATCCAGGCATACCAGACTATTACGCCACTGACGCTGGGCGAATTGTGGGCTTTCCCGATCATGCTGCAATTGGCGCTGCTGGAAAACCTGCGCCGTGCTGGTCTGCACGTTGCTTGCCGACGGGAAGAGCGCAATGCCGCCATTAGCTGGGCAGACCGCATGCTCGCGGCAGCGGAAAAAAATCCGAAGCAACTGATCCCGTTACTCGCGGAATTCGCCAATGCGGACATGCCGTTGACGGCACCCTTTGTAGAGGAGTTTTACGCCAGACTGCAAGCCTATGGTCCCGCTATGACTTTTGTGCAAACCTGGGTCGAACAACAATTGCTCGAACAGGGGATAACGGCGACGCAATTATCCGAGGTGTCCGCAAGAAGGTCCGCCGCCAACCAGATATCCATGGCCAACAGCATCAGCAGCTTGCGCTTCCTGGCGACGGTGGACTGGCGCCACCACGTCGAAGCGCTCAGTGTCGTCGAACAGGTTCTCCGCCAGGATCCCATGGGGATACACGCCGAACAAGATTTCGCGACTCGTGATCGCTACCGCCACGCTATTGAGGATATCGCGCGGAGCAGTGGGCGTGATGAGTTGGCAGTGGCCCAGGGGGCGATCGTGCTCGCTCAGGCGGCCGTGCAGCGAGCGGGTATCGGAGATCGATCGGCGCATGTCGGATATTACCTGTTGGATCGCGGCCGGCAGCGGCTTGATCGCGCTATGGGCTGTCGCTTTGAATGGAAATCAGCGGCCAGGCACATGACTGGTCGTCTCCGTCTTTCCCTGTATATCAGCACTATCCTGTTACTGATGGTTGCGATCAGTCTGGTTTTGTATCTCCCCCTTGCGGATATCGGCCCGACGACCTGGCGTTTCTGGTGGCTTGGCATCTTCGGCATGGTAAGTATCTCGGCTTTGGCCGTTTCCCTGGTAAATCGCCTGGCCACCCTCATTATGGCGCCCCTTGCCCTGCCACAGATGGATTTTTCGCACGGTGTCCCTGATGCACATCGCAGCATGGTAGTCGTCCCCACGCTACTGAGTACGCCGCAGGAAATTGACGCGTTGCTGGAAGCCCTGGAAATCCGCTACCTGGGAAACCGCGATCGCAATATATATTTTGCGTTACTGACGGATTTTCGTGACGCGTCTGAACAGGCCAGCCCGGAAGATGCGCCTTTAATCGACTACGTGCGTGCCGCTATCCGGGCCCTCAATGCGCGCTATGGCGATGACCAGCACTGCCAATTTTATTGGTTTCACCGGCCACGATTATGGAATCCGTTTGAACAGGTCTGGATGGGCTACGAACGCAAACGCGGCAAACTGGAGCAATTTAACGCCGTGCTGAGAGGCGCTGATGTGTCGATATTTTCCGAGCGGGTCGGTGACATGGCCATCCTCGGCAGCATCCGTTATGTCATCACGCTGGATACCGACACCCAATTACCCCGTGACACCGCGCGGGCCCTCATCGGCCATATCGCCCACCCGCTGAACCGGGCGGTGTATGACACCGATCAGGGCCGTATCGTCGACGGTTATGCGATCATTCAGCCGCGCGTGGCGATTGATCTGACCAGCGCCGGTCAATCCCTATTCAGCAAACTCATTGCCGGTGACTCCGGTATCGATCCCTATACGCGCGAGGTGTCCGACGTCTACCAGGATATTTTCGGAGAGGGCTCTTTCATCGGCAAGGGTATTTACGACGTGGATGCCTTTCGCCAGGCTGTCGATAGCCGTTTTCCGGAAAATCTCGTTCTCAGCCACGACTTGCTGGAGGGTGGGTACGCCCGCGCGGCACTGGCGACGGAGGTTGTCCTGATCGAGGAATTACCCGGGAGTTTTACCGCAGAAGCCTCCCGCCGCCACCGCTGGATTCGCGGCGACTGGCAGATTGCCGGCTGGCTGTTGCCGTCGGTGCCCGGTGCTCCAGGCGCCCCGGGCATGCGGGTGCCACGCCAGGTTAACCCGCTGTCCAGTTTGTCGAGGTGGAAGATTTTTGACAATCTCCGCCGCAGCCTGGTGCCACCGGCTCTGTTGCTCCTGCTGGTGGGAGGGTGGCTTTTCGATCCGCTGTTCGCTTGGTTATGGACCACGTTGGTCGTCGGAATCCTCCTCCTGCCCGCCCTGTTCTCGCCCCTCATTGATTTCTGCCGTAAGCCGGAAGACCTCGACTGGGCAGCACATCTTTCCCTGACCATGGCGTCCGCAGACCGCCCGCTGCTATACGCGCTTCTGACCGTCACATTTCTGCCCTATGAAGCGGTGCTGAGCCTGGATGCTATCTTGCGCTCAGGGTTGCGAATGCCCTTCACGCGCCGTGGTTTATTACTCTGGCAGTTGCCCTCTTACGCGAGCCGGAATGCCTGCCACACCCTCAGCGACTTTTTTGGCGAGATCCAGAGTGCCCCCCTGCTCGCGATCCTCTTCGGAATGACCTTGTTGGCGGCGACAAAGCTGGGGATCAGTCCGCCCACGGCGTTGCTGTTCAGTATGCCCATGTTAGCGTTGTGGTTCTTGTCGCCGGTAATCGCATGGCGGATCAGTCGGCCCCTGCCTTCCGGCATTACCGGCCTGAGTGATACACAGCAGCGGTTTTTGCGGATGTCGGCACGGCGTACTTGGCGTTTCTTTGATGATTTCGTAGGCCCTGCGGACCACTGGTTACCCCCCGATAATTTCCAGGAGTATCCCTTGACGGCGATTGCTCCGCGTACTTCACCCACCAACATGGGTATGTCCCTGCTGGCGAACCTTGCTGCCTATGATTTTGGTTATATTTCTGCCGGTGGACTCCTTCAACTGACTGAAAACACCGTGGCGACGATGGAACGGCTAGAACGTCACCACGGCCATTTTTACAACTGGTACGACACACGCACCCTGCAAATACTGAGTCCGCAATACATCTCGGCGGTGGACAGCGGCAATCTCGGTGGCTGCCTGCTCACCCTCCAGGCCGGACTGAACGAGCTTAAAAATCATCCCGTGCTACGGAGCAACGACTTTGCGGGCTTGCAGGATACATTGCATATCTTGTCAGAGTGCATTCACGGCACTGCAGCGCCGGACCTGACTGAAAAGGTCCGTTCGCTGCAAGATGCGCTGCAGGCCATGACATTCAACGGGCACCCCCCATCCCTGGCGGATGCCCATAAGCGGCTCACAGACATTCAACGTATCAGTGGGGATATCGTGAACGGGCTTCCCGTCGAGGCCCTGGTGGATGGCGAATTAACGTACTGGGCACAGGCGTTTGATCAGCAGTCCCGCGCGCTGGTTGCCGATCTCAAAGACCTCATCCCTGAGCCGTGGCCCCTTGAGGATGTCCCGACACTGGCAGAACTGGCCGGTGAAAACGCCTTTGGGACGGCAAGCACACGGACGGCAGCGGCGGAACGATTAAGCGTTATTGATCATTTGCTGGAGCGTTGTCGTGCACTGGCGGTGATGGACTTTGAATTTCTTTACGATCAGGCACGTGACCTGCTGGCGATTGGTTACGACGTCGGGGAACGCCGCCGCGATCCATCCTGTTATGACCTGCTGGCGTCAGAAGTACGCCTCGCCAGTTTTCTGCTCATCGCTCAAGGACAAGCTCCACAGAAACATTGGTTCTCGCTGGGCCGTCTGTTGACGAGTTACGGCGGCGATCTGTGTTTGATTTCGTGGAGCGGTTCGATGTTCGAATACCTCATGCCTCAGTTGATCATGCCCGATTATCCCGGCACCCTGCTCAACCAGACTTGCAAAGCGGCCGTATCCCGCCAAATGGAGTATGGCCGCCAACGCGCCGTACCCTGGGGTATATCGGAGTCCTGCTATAACGCCACCGACATCCATCAGGTCTATCAATACCGCGCCTTCGGCGTCCCCGGTCTGGGTCTCCAGCGTGGTCTCGGCGACGATTTGGTCATTGCGCCCTATGCCAGCGCGCTGGCGCTGACCGTAATGCCGTCGGAGGCCTGCCGTAACCTGCAGACTCTTGCTGCCCAAGGCTTTCTCGGTACCTATGGTTTTTATGAGGCGATCGACTACACGCCGTCACGTGTGCCACTGGGCAAAAGCCATGTCGTCGTCCGCAATTTCATGGCGCATCATCAGGGCATGAGTCTTCTGGCTTTTGCCCATGTACTCCTCCATCAACCGATGCAGCGCCGGTTTTTATCGGACCCCAGCATTCAGGCTACCGAATTGCTGTTGCAGGAGCGTTTGCCCAAGCAAGCGGCCACATTGCATCCGCATGCTGCTGAAGTTGGTGCGGCCGCACACGCGCCCAGCCAGGATAATGCCGCCATCATGCGCATATTCCGGTATCCCGATACCGCCATGCCGGAGGTTCACCTCCTATCCAATGGTCGCTACCACGTCATGGTGAACAATGTCGGTAGCGGTTACAGCCGTTGCGCTGGCCTCGCCGTGAGCCGCTGGCGCGAGGATATCGCTGCAGATGCCTGGGGTAGTTTCATTTATCTGCGCGACCGTGATTCCGGTCATTTTTGGTCGACTACCTATCAACCCACCCGGTGTAAGGCTGATCACTATGAGGCCATTTTCGTCCAGGCGCGAGCGGAATATCGTCGCCGTGACCAGATGATAGAAAGTTATATGGAAGTTGCTGTTGCGCCGGAAGAGGATGTCGAGATCCGGCGCGTGACACTTACCAATATGTCCCCGCGTGTGCGCCACATCGAGTTAACGAGCTATACCGAGGTGGTTCTCGCGCCACCGAATAGCGACCTTGCCCACCGTGCGTTCAGCAACCTGTTCGTCCAGACCGAAATTCTGGCAGAGCACAACGCCATTCTGTGCACCCGCCGTCACCGCTCGCCGGACGAGCAAGTGCCGTGGATGTTTCATCTTTTTGCGGCTCCCGGAGCCGTGGCCAGTGAAGCGTCCTATGAAACGGATCGGGCAGAATTTATCGGTCGCGGTCGCACGGTGGAGCATCCACGTGTATTCGACGGTTTGAAGCACCCGGCTTTATCGAATACCGAGGGTTCCGTGCTGGATCCCATCGTCGCCATCCGCCGTACCCTGACTCTGGACGTGGATGAATCGGCAACGGTGCAGATCATCTCGGGGGTTGCCGACACCCGCGAGGCAGCAATCGCCCTGCTGGAGAAGTATGGCGATCGTCACTTTGTCGAACGCGCTTTTGAAATGGCCTGGTTTCAGAGTCAGGAAGTGCTGCGTCGCCTGAACATCAACGAAGCCGATGCCCAGGTGTATGGGCGACTCGCCCATTCTGTGGTCTATGTCAGCGCTCTGCGCCGTGCCGCGCCGAGCGTGATTGCTCGTAATCAGTTGGGGCAATCCGGCCTGTGGCGCTTCGGCATATCGGGTGACCTGCCGATCGTGCTGCTGCGCATCGGTCAATTAAACCGTATTGATCTGGTGAAACAGATGCTGCAAACGCATGCCTATTGGCGTCTGAAGGGACTGGCGGCAGACCTGGTCATCATCAACGAAGATTTTTCGGGCTACCGGGCCACGCTGCAAGACCAGATCATGGGATTGATTCATGCCGGTCCAGAGGCACAAGTTATCGACAGGCCAGGCGGCGTATTTGTGCGTCGTGCTGAAGAGCTTTCTGAAGAAGATCGCGTGCTGTTCCAAACCGTTGCGCGCATGGTTATTACCGACGGCGCCGAGTCCCTGCTGGAGCGGGCGGATTGGCAGGCGCCTAGGGATCGTTTTCCGGAAAAATTGAGCCCGGCAACGCCGCGCATCGTCGAGACCGTCCAGCCGCTGCTTGCCCGTGAACGCCTTTTCTTCAATGGATTGGGTGGATTCACACCCGATGGACGTGAATATGTTATCAGTCTGGAGCCGGAACAAAACACACCCGCTCCCTGGGTCAACGTGATGGCCAGTCCGTACATGGGTACCGTCGTCAGTGAAAGCGGCGGCGCCTATACTTGGGTCGAAAACGCGCATGAGTTCCGCCTGACCACCTGGCACAACGATCCCCTGAGCGACAGCAGTGGTGAAGCCTTCTACATCCGCGACGAAGACACGGGGGCATTTTGGTCACCTGCCCCGCTGCCCGCCCGCGGACAGTCTGGATATGTCTGTCGCCACGGTTTTGGGTACACGATTTTTGAGCATTACGAAAGCGGGATATCTTCCGAGATGACCACCTATGTCGCTATGGACGCGCCCGTGAAGTTCGTGGTGATCAAGCTGCGCAACGATTCAAAGCGCACCCGGCGGCTCTCGCTGACCGGATACTGGGAACTGGTGCTCGGCGAGTGGCGTCATGCCAATATGATGCATATCGTTACCGAGACGGATCTGCATAACGGCGCGCTGTATGCGCACAATGATTACGGTCAGGCGTGCGGGCACCGGATGGTGTTTGTCCAGACCAGTGAACGGGAGCGTACGCTCACGGGCAATCGCACGGAGTTTATCGGTCGCAACGGCACCCTCGCCGATCCGGCGGCGCTGCACCGCAGCCGTTTATCCGGCAAGACCGGAGCCTGCCTGGATCCCTGTGCGGTTATGCAAACAACCATTGAGCTGGGCGCAGGTATGGAGCGGGAAATCGTGTTTATTTTTGGTACCGCAATCAACACGGACGAAGCACAGCAAACTATGGGCCGCTTTGCCGGAAGAGCGGGTGCCCGGCAAGCCCTGGCCGGTGTGTGGGAGTTCTGGAAACGCACGCTGGGTACCGTCTATGTGGAAACACTAGACCCGGCGCTGAATGTATTGACGAACGGCTGGCTGGTCTACCAGACCATCTCCAGCAGACTCTGGGGCCGCAGCGGCACTTACCAGTCGGGCGGTGCCTACGGTTTCCGCGATCAGCTGCAAGATACCATGGCGCTGATTCATGCCGCGCCCTGGCTGGCCCGCGAGCAGTTGATCCGTTGCGCAGAGCGCCAGTTTCATCAGGGCGATGTCCAACATTGGTGGCACCCGCCCCACGGCCAGGGGGTACGCACCCATATTTCAGATGACTATCTCTGGTTGCCCTATGCCACCTGCCGTTTTGTGATGGCCACCGGCGATACGGGCGTACTTGACGAGAACATTCATTTTCTTGAGGGCCGCGAGCTGAACCCGGAGGAGGAGTCCTACTACGACCAGCCCCAGCAATCTGCCGAATCGGCCAGTCTTTATGATCACTGCGTGCGGGCGCTTAAAAACGGATTGCGATTTGGTGTCCATGGCTTGCCGCTGATGGGCTGCGGGGATTGGAATGACGGGATGAATCTGGTCGGTCGTGAGGGCCGGGGCGAAAGCGTCTGGCTGGCCTGGTTCCTGATTCAGAACCTGCTTCAGTTTGCGGAACTCGCGCGGAGTCGGGGTGATGCCGCCGTCGTTGATCTGTGTGTGCAACAAGCGGCGGTGTTACAGGAGAACGTAGAAAAAAATGCCTGGGACGGCGACTGGTACCGGCGCGCCTATTTTGATGATGGCACGCCTCTGGGCTCCGCCACGAATGACGAATGCCAGATAGATTCCATCAGCCAGAGCTGGGCCATCCTCTCGGGGGCGGGCGACCCTTTGCGGGCACGACAGGCCATGGCGGCTGTCGATGAATATCTGGTCCGTCGCGATGCACAATTGATCCAGTTGCTGACCCCACCCTTCGACCATTCAGTACTTGAACCCGGCTATATCAAAGGCTATTTACCCGGAGTGCGCGAGAATGGCGGGCAATATACCCATGCCGCCATCTGGGCCACCATGGCTTATGCCCAAATGGGCGACAAGGCACGTGCCTGGGAATTGTTCAACATGCTCAACCCCGTCCATCACGGGAGCAGTCCAGAAGCGATTGCCCGCTATAAGGTAGAGCCCTACGTGATGTGCGCCGATATTTATGGTGCCGTACCGCACATCGGTCGTGGCGGCTGGACCTGGTACACCGGGGCGGCGGGCTGGATGTACCGATTGATTGCCGAGACCTTGCTGGGCCTGTCCCTTGAAGTCGATCACCTGCGTATCACGCCCTGCGTCCCCGCGGACTGGAAGTTCTATAAGGTTCACTACCGCTACCGCGACACCCTGTACCATATCACCGTCCATTGCGATGGCGTCCCGTCAGCGCGGGGGCCGCACCTTATCGTGGGCGGTGCTGAATTACCGCAAAACCGGATTCCGCTCGTGGATGATCGCCGCGAGCACAATGTCGATGTCTACTTGGATTAAATGCAGAGCAGGTAACGCCTGGACCCCATAGCGAGTCGCTCAAATCACCCGTGAGTAACGCACCGGCTTTTGCGCGAGATAGGCGTCGAAAGCCATGCAGATGTGGCGGATCAACAGCCGTCCCTGCGGAGTGACCGTCAGAGTATGAGCGTCCAGGTGCAGGAGTCCGTCCCCCGCCATGGCCTCCAGAGCAGGCAGGCTAGCCGCGAAATGCTGCTGGAAATCCAGATTAAACTGTCGGTTCAGCGCAGCAAAATTCAGACTGAAGTCGCAGATCAGGCGGGTGATGACGTGGCGCCGCAGTAAATCCTCGTCGCTCAGGCGCAGGCCGCGCTCCACCGGTAAGTGGCCGCGGTCCAGTGTGGCACCCCAGGTATCCAGGTCTTTGATATTCTGGCTGTAGGTGGGGCCGACCATGGCGATGGCGCTCATCCCGAAGGCCAGCAGATCCGTTCCGGCATGGGTGGAGTAGCCCTGGAAATTGCGATACAGACTGCCTTCCCGCTGGGCGATGGCCAACTCGTCGTTAGGCAGGGCGAAGTGATCCATGCCGATGTAGAGATAACCGGCCTGCTGCAGGGTGGCGATGCTTTCGGCGAGGATACGCAGTTTGGTGTCCGGGCTGGGAATGTCCGCGTCGGGAATCCGCTTTTGCGGCGGGAACCGCTCTGGCAGGTGGGCGTAATTAAAGACGGACAGGCGGTCCGGACGCAAGGCGAGAACCGCCTCCAGCGTCCGGGCAAAGCTTTCCGGGGTCTGCAGGGGCAGTCCGTAGATCAGGTCGAGGCTGACGGAGCGAAAGCCGAGCTGGCGCGCCTCATCAATGACAGCCGCAGTGAGTGCGAAACTCTGTTCGCGATGCACGGCCTTCTGCACCGCTGCATCCAGATCCTGTACCCCGATGCTGATGCGGTTGAAGCCGAAGTCGCGGAGGAGGCGCAGCGTGCCAGGCTCTAGCGCGCGCGGGTCGATTTCGATGCCATATTCGCCCTGATCATCCGGGAGCAGATGAAAGTGTTTACCGATGCTGTCCAACAGGAAGGCCATGTCGTCGCGACGCAGAAAGGTGGGCGTGCCGCCGCCGAAATGCAGTTGGTCCACGGGACGGTCGCCGTCAACGTGGGCACGCGTCAGCACCATCTCCCGGTCTAAGTGAGCGACATAAGGCGTCCCCCATTCGTGATGGCGGGTGACTACTTTGGTGCAGGCGCAATAAAAACACAGATGCTCGCAGAAGGGGATGTGAAAGTAGAGGGAGAGCGGCCGCCCGCTGGCGTTGGAATCGTCGAGTGCGCTTTGCAGTGCCTTTTCATCGAATCCTTCGTCGAAATGGGGCGCGGTGGGGTATGAGGTGTAGCGCGGCCCCGACTGGTCGTAATGGCGGATAAGTTCGGGATCAAAAATCAGGCTCTGGGTAGGATTTGTGGTCATCGGTTTTCGGCTCCGTCTAAGCGCGCTGTTGCAAGGCGATCATACGCCCGGAATATCTTTTACCCCAAACAGATTGGCCGCCACGCTGGCGCGAATTTCGGCGAGAAAAGCCTGCATGTGCGGTTGCTCCGCCTGCTCGGTGGTGGTCGCGGCCTGCAGAGTTTGCCAGAGACCCTGTGGTCCCAGAGGAATGGCGCGCACGTAGTTTTTCTCCCCGTAGCTCCCCACCGCCCATGCGGGTAGCGCGGCGATGCCCTGCCCGGAGGCCACCAGCTGGAGAATGATGACCGTCAGCTCGGCATGTCGTCGACGCCAGGGCTGCACACCCGCCGGTTGGAGAAACTCGCGGAAAAGGTCGAGGCGACGATCCTCCACGGGGTAAGTGATCAGAGTTTCTTCCAGAAAATCCTCAGGGGTCAGGAAACTGTGTTCAGCTAAGGCGTGCCGCGGATTGACGAGGGCAACGACCTCGTAGGCAAAGAGTGGATGCAGCAGGATACCGGACGCCATGGCATCTGGTGCCGTAAGAACGGTGAGGTCGGCCTGATGGCTTTGAAGCAAGGGCAAAGGATCCTGCTGAAAGCCTGAGACCAAATCCATTTCCACATCCGGCCAGATCTCGCGAAAGTGATTCATGGCAGGTGTCAGCCAATCAAAGCAGGTATGGCATTCGACGGCAATACGCAGACGGCCGCTGTTGCCGGCCGCTCGTCGCCGCAGATCTTCCTGCATTTGCCGGATGCGTGGCAGCACTTCCCGGGCTGCGGCCAATAAAGCCTCTCCGGTGGGGCTCAGGCGCAACTGTGTGCCGCGTTCCCGGTCCAGCAGGCTGATGCCGAATTCCGCTTCCAGCCCGCGTAATTGATGGGAGAGCGCCGACGGGGTCAGGTGCAGACGCTGCGCCGCCGCTGCGAGGCTGCCGAACTGGGCGACGGCCTCAATAGTGCGCAGGTGACGTATTTCCAAAGGCATACAAATCTCGGTGGTCAGGATGTATTCCTTGCCAGTGTCCCACGACCATCCGGCAATGCAAAGGCCTGACATCTGCTGAAGGGTGGGCCTGAATAGTTGCGTTGCATCCGCTTCGTGAGCGTCTAGGCTTGATTCTGGCACTCAAGTGTTTCATCTGGAGGTATCAGTTATGTTTATCTAGATATAGTGTCATAAAAAATTCATAAAAGAGTCATAATATTGTCATATTGCTTCGTTATTATGCCACACATCGTTGCAAGGATGCCTAAAGAGGAGGTCGCTGTGTTTACCAAGAACCGTGTTGCCATTGCTATCGTTGCCGCCCTGTGCGGAGTCAGTGCTGCCGCACAGGCAGAAACCCTGACGGATTTCTTCAAGCAGAGTAAGATTGACGGGCAGCTCCGTTCTTACTATTTCAGCCGCAATTATGGCGCCACCGGCCCCAATACCTATAACCAGGATGCCTTTAGTCTGGGTGGTATCCTGAATATCAAGACCGCACCTTTCCTGGGCGGCTTTGGTGTGGGCGTTAGTTTCTACACGGCACATGCACTCGGGGCTAACAATACCAGCGGCGCTCCGGCCTATCCGCATCTGGACCCGACGTTGATGGGTCCACAATCTATTGATGCCCTGGGACAGGCTTATCTCCAATATGAGATTCCAAAAACGCTATTGATCCGGGCGGGAGACCAGGAGTTGAATACCCCCTGGTTGAACGGGTCTGATTCGCGCATGTTGCCAGCTACTTATCAGGGTGTCTTTGCCGAAGTTTCTCCCTATCATGATTTACACCTGTATGGCATGCGTATTTTTCGCTGGAAGAGTCGCACCTCAAATAGTTATTATAATGATAACTTATTTTATCCAGCCAATTATGAGGGGGATGTGGCATACGGTGGTAGTACACAATTGCCGCTTAATGCCCCGTCCACCAGTGGTACACTGGCTTTTGGGGCCTCGTATTCCCTGATGGGGGCCAAGGCGGATGCCTGGTACTATGACTTTTATCAATTCGCCAAGATGTTTTATACAAATGTGGATTACACGCTGAAAACCGGCACAGGTGTTGATCCCTTTGTGGGTGCCCAGTATATGCGTGAGTGGGGTGCTTCCTTATTATCCAAGCAAGGTGCCAATGCCACAGCTTGGGGCGTCATCGGTGGTGTGAACTATAAAACGGGCGTGGGTGATGGGACAATCAGCGTGGCCTATAACGCGGTAGAACCACAGTCCGGCGGATTTATGAATGGTGGAATAGTGTCACCCTATACGGTTGGATATGCCACTGATCCACTATATACGACGGCGATGATTCGCGGCCTCGCGGATAACCTTGGCCCAGGCCATGGTTATAAGATCAAGATAGCACAACATCTTGATCTGGCGGGCCAGAAGTTCCTGGCCATTGCGGCTTTTGCGCATTTTACTACCTATTATAACGGTAGTAGCAGCTATCCTTATTTTGATCTGACTTATTTCCCGGGCGGTGTGCTGAAGGGATTCTCCATTCGTGACCGGGTGGAATTGGGTACCGGAACGAGCGCGCAATTTGGTAATGGTGCCGGTTTCAATAAGGGCCATTCCTTCATTTATAACCGGGTGATGTTGACCTACGCATTTTAATGATGGAGGCGGGCGCCGAGGCAAAATGCCCGGCGGCCCGCAACGCTATCCAGCAAGGCCGTTTTACCCCTGCAATGCCTTGGCATTGCTCCTCCTCTCCTCGCTCCGCCAGTCGGGGCTTTTTTGTGTCTGGCGCTCCGACTATGTCTGGGGAATTTGGCGGATGATGTGTTCCGGGCTGAGGTCTTCCATACAGCGATGATGCTTGAGGGGGCACTCGCGTTTGCCACAGGGACTGCACGATATCTCCAGACGCAAGGGCTGGGCGCCGGCGGACAGCGGTGGGGTCATGCGCAGTGGGGTGGGGCCAAATAAAGCGATGACCCGACTGCCTACGGCACCGGCAACATGCATCAGACCGGAGTCGTTGCTGACGGTGATGGGGGCGAGAGAGAGCAGATCAACGGCCTCCAGCAGGCTGGTTTGGCCGCCCAGATCAAGCGCTTCGGGGACAGCGGCCGCTATGGCTTGAGTGATTTCCGCATCCTTGGGGCTGCCGAACAGCCAGATAGCATGGCCACGCTGAACCAGGGACTGCGCCAGGGTAATCCAGTGATGCACCGGCCAGCGCTTGGCTGGGCCATATTCGGCACCGGGTGCCAAAGCGACCAGAGGCCGTTGGGGTACGTCGATACCCAGTCGCTGCAAAGCAGCGGCAAGCGCAGCCTGGCTTACCTGTAAACGTGGTGCAGGCAGTTGCGTGGGTTGGGGAAGGCGCGGCGGTAGGCCGAGAGCGACAAAGCGATCCACGGTCCGCACCAGCTTCCTTTTGTCTAGGCCATGGGGATCATTGAGCAGTAAACGGCGGCCTTCGCCGCGGAAACCGGTGCGTGTCGGTATCCGTGCCCAATATGGAATCAGTGCGGATTTAAAGCTGTTCGGCAGACAAATGGACCAGTCATAATCCTGCCCCTGCAGATCCTTCGCCACCTGACGGCGCAGCCTCAGGCCAAGCTGGCCGTGGTCGATGCTCAAGGGCATGGCCCGCCGTACTTCCAGCATACGCTCCGCCAGCGGAACGCTGGCTGGCGGGGCCAGGACATCCACCTGCAGGCGCGGCCAGCGGCGGCGCAGTACCTGCAACAACACCTGTGCCATGACCATATCCCCTACCCAGGCCGGTCCGATCAGCAGCAGGCGGGCGGGATCATAGCTGTGGGCGACACGGGTGTTATGCGAAACAAAGGCTTCATGCTCGTGGTAGGGCGGTTCTGCATCGCCAACATCGTGCGCAGAGGGAACATTCTCCAACACGGGCCATCGTTCGCCCATTTTACTTGCCAAGGAGCATGATCAGCGCTTCCACAGCGATCAGAATGATGATGATCCATTCCAGGATGGTCTCCCGATGGTGACGACTGGCGACAATCATGACTTCCAGCCCCTCATGAATGGCGTCGAGTTTTTCGTCGAGGGCGCGAAAGCGACTGGTGAGCTCTAGATCGGCGGAGAGCTCGCGGGAGAGCAGTTCCAGGCCCGGGGTCTCCCAGACGATGTCGGGGTTGTCCAGCACCGCCAGGCGGGAGAGGATTTCGGTGCGGGTGGCGGAAGTCGAGGCGAGAAAGCGCAGGTGCCCGCCGCGCCGTCCCGGCAGGCGCCCGGTACGAGTCACTTCCGAGAGCAGGTTCAGCGTAGTTTCCAGCAGATTTTCGACAGCCTCTTCATGCAGTTCCAGGGCGAGGCTCTGGGCCAGACGCAGGGCAACGAGAAGAATCCGTTCTTCGTCGAGATTTTTGAGGGTGACGCCGTCGCGCCCCACGCCGTCGCGCTCGCCGATCCGGACCGCCAGTTCTTCGACCTTGGGGTTGGCGATGGGGGTGAACTGTGCCTGTACGGTGGCGATGACTTTGGCCTGCAACGCCGGCCCCGCGCCGAAAAAGCAGATGACGCCGGAGCGGAAGAGTACCACCCAGGTGTCAGCATCGCGGAGCAAGCGGTGGGCGGGGGTGTTTTCTAACAGGTCCATCTCAAAATCTTCGCGCCAGCTTTTGAGGGAAATATGGCGTACCGGCTGGATGGCGTGGAGGATGCTGTTCATGATTCAGGCCTCGGGAAGCAACTTGCCGGGATTGAGAATGCCATCGGGATCAAAGACCTGTTTGATGGCGCGCTGAATGCCGAGGTTCCCCGGACTGAGTTCCAGCGGGACATAGGCGCGCTTGCTGCTGCCGATGCCGTGCTCGCCGGAGAGCGTCCCGCCCAGTGCCAGTACAGTCTGGAAGAGTTTTTGCAAGCCGTGCTGGGTGCGGCGCATCTCGTCCTTATCCTGGGGGTGAACCAAAAAGTTTACGTGCAGATTGCCGTTCCCGGCGTGTCCGAAGCTGACGATATGCAGAGATTGATCTGCGGCGATCCCTTCAATAGCTTCTAGCAACTCGCGCAGACGGCTGACCGGCACGACCACATCCTCGTTGATCTTGAGTGGTGCCATGGCTTTGGTGGCGGGAGACAGGGACTTGCGTGCCGCCCACAGATCCGCAATGGCAACCGCGTCGGTAGCTTCCAGAATCTCCAGGCTCCCCTCACCCGCCAGTGCTGCGTGGATGGCCTGCACTTGCTCGGGGAGTGTGACCACCTCGCCATCCACTTCGACCATCAGCAGAGCATTGCTGCCTTCGGGCAGGTCTCTTGCCGCGCCCATGGCGCGCACGGCGGCCAGAGCATGGCAATCCATGAGTTCAAGTGCGCTGGGGATGTTTCGCTGTGCCATGACCCGCTGCACTGCGGCACAGGCGCTCGCCGTGTTGCCATAGGCGGCGCGCAGGGTGGCGTTAGCGGCAGGCATGGGCAGCAGGCGCAAGGTGGCCTCGGTAATGAGGGCAAGGGTCCCTTCGCTGCCCACCAGCAGGCGGGTAAGGTCATAGCCGACCACGCCCTTGCTGGTGCGGACGCCGCAGCACAGCGTCTCACCGGTGCCGGTGACGGCGCGCAGGCCCAGCACATAATCGCGGGTGACACCATATTTTACGGCGTGGGGACCTCCGGCATTCATCGCCAGATTGCCGCCGATACGGCAGTAAAGGTTACTGCCGGGATCGGGGGGATAGAAAAGCCCGTCAGCCTGCACATGGGCGCTGATGGCGGCCGTGATGCATCCAGCCTCGACGGTGATGGTGCGATCAACGAAGCTGTAAGCGCAAATTTTTTGCATGCACTCGAAGCTGATGACGGCACTGCCGGGCACCGGCTGAGCCCCGCCGACATTACCAGAGCCAGCCCCGCGCGGGACAAGAGGCAGATGATGGCGGCGGGCGATGCTGACAATGGCCTGTACCTCTTCATGGCTGCGCGGGAAGATCACCATCACGGGTGCACAGCTCCCCGGCGTCTCGTCGCGGCTGTAAATGGCGATGGTATCGGCATCGTTGCGCACCCGCTCCGTATCGAGGGCAGCGCGCTGAGCGGGGATGATGGTGCTGACGTTCATGGTTGGCTCCCCCGGATTTTTTGTAAGAGAGCGGTGGTACTGCACTTGTGGCGAAAAGGAATACTGAGCACCTGGCCGCCTCTGGCCTGCACCCAATCGGCGCCAACGATGCGGTCTACCGGCCAGTCGCCACCTTTGATCAGCACGTCGGGTTGGAGATGCTGGATCAGTTGCAGCGGGGTATCGTCGTCAAACATGGTGACGAAATCCACCGCCTGCAAGCCAGCAAGCACCGCCATGCGGTCTTCTTCACTGTTGACCGGACGATCAGCACCTTTGCCGAGACGGCGCACCGACGCGTCGCTGTTGACGGCGACCACCAGGCAGGCGCCTTTGGCACGCGCTTCGGCGAGATACTGCACATGGCCCCGATGCAACACATCGAAGACACCGTTGGTAAAGACCAGGGGACGCCGGAAGGCACAGGCCTCGCGCAACGCTTCCCAGTCGCGGAGCATTTGACCGGTGCGCAACACGGGTGCTGGCGCGTTGTCGGTAAAACTGGCGTCGACACCATTGCAGAGGGCATGAATGAGGACGAGGTGGACTTCCTGAATGCGCGCTGTGTTCTGCTCCGGCACGCGCAGTTCAATGTCCACAGGGCGTAGCAGTGGCGCGAGCTGCCCGCCTTCCTTGCCCGTAAGGGCCAGCACCCACATGCCGCGCTGCTGGGCGGTATGAACGGCGGCGAGGACGTTGGCGGAGTTGCCCGAAGTGCTGAAAGTGACCAGACAATCACCCGGACGGCCGAGCGCCTCAATCTGCCGGGCGAAAATCTGTTCGTAGCAGGCATCATTGGCGATTGCCGTGACCACGCTGCTGTCGGTACTGAGGGCGATAGCAGGCAGGGCGCGGCGTGTCGTCTCAAAGCGGTTGATCAGTTCCGAGGCGAGGTGCTGGGCATCGCCGGAAGAACCGCCATTGCCGCAACTGAGCACCTGCCCACCAGCTTGCAAGGTAGCAATCAGACGCTGGCTGGCCTGCGCAAAAGGCACTGCCAATACCGCCGCCGATTTTTCTTTGCAGGCGATGCCAGCGTAAAAGGCGGAATTCATCCAGTCAGTGACGGTCATGGGCTGGGTACTCTAAAGGCATCACGGATCCAGTCTGCCGGGGCATCACCGTCGAGGGCGATGACATCAAAGCGGCAGGGCCGTAACCCATGCTGAGGGTTACGCAAAAGAAAGTACTCTGCGGCGCGGATCAGCCGTCTTTGCTTGCGGCCGGTGACACTGGCCGCCGCACCCCCCTGTCGGTCATGGGCACGCTGGCGCACCTCCACGAAGACCAGGGTGTCACCATCGAGGGTGATGATGTCGATTTCTCCCATCCGGCTGCGATAGTTGCGTGTTAGAGGATGTAGCCCGTGCCTGGCAAGCAGAGCGACGGCGCTGTCTTCACCCTGCTGACCTAAATTCTGGCGTGGTGACGGCATGATTCAGGTGCCCGGCTTGGGCACTCCCGGCAAAGGCACGATTTGGCCATTCTCCACTTCCATCCATTCCATGTCACGCATGATCTGGTTATCGGCAGCGAAGTGGAGGATGCCCGTGGTACCGTTCAGGCTACCCGTCATGTCTTTATCCAGAACGCGCTCCGCTATCCGGTAGGCATCCAGCCCGAAGGCCGCCATACGCCACTGGGCATCACTGGCGTTGGGCAGGGCGGTGCGCAGTAGGGGCGCCGCTTGCGGCCAGCTTTGCCCAGGGTTGATGAGCCAAGGCATATCGACAGACTCAATGCCCGAGAGCCTTCGAGCGTCGCCGGGCAAGGCTGCGCCGTGCAGCAACGCTGGGCTGAAAATACGCACAGTGCTATTGATCAGGCGGATAGAGGTAACGGCGGCGCTGGCGTTTTTCGCATCGGTAACCAGGAAGACAAAGCTGCGTTGCCCGGGCGTTATACTCAGCAGCTGTCGCGTGTTATCCGCCAGAGAGTGTCCCGGCAGATAGGTGGCGACACCATCGACCGTACCGCCGAGCTGCTTCCAGACAGCGATGAAGTCTGCCTGAATGGCCGCGCCGCTGGAGTCCTGGGGATAAAGCACGTAGGCATGACGATAACCCGCCCCATAACTTTGGGCAGCAATTTGCCGGGCGGCGACGTCGCGGCTCAGGCTCAGGGTATAAAGCCCCGACTGCTGCACACCGGGCGCCGTGCCGAGCGCAATGACCGGCGGATCGCTGGGTTTCCTGACGGCGGCTACGGCATTGATATCCTGGGGCAGCCAGGGCCCGACGAAGACTTTGCAGCCCTCTTTTACCCCGCGTTCAAAGAGCACGGCGGTGTAACTGGGGTTGCCGGTGGTCCGCAGGACGCGCACCGCAGAACCGGATTGTAATTGCGCTGCAGTGGCCATGCCGGCGTTGATGGCCAGGGAGAGAGGTGCATAGGGCCCGCTGGAGGGTAACAATGCGCATATACTCCCGAGCGCCGGGTTGAGAGCAGAAATGTCTGTGGTAGTGGCGGTGTCGTCAGAGAAGTTTATGGGCGGGTGCCCAGGATGTGCCACCAGCCAGGCACTGATCGCCGCCTGTCGCTGTTGCGGATCGGGATATTGCCGGGTGATCAGGGTGACCGCGATCCACTCCTGCACCAGGGGGTTGCCGCTACGTCCCTGCCAATTCTGCAGTTTCGCGGCCGACTGCAAGTCCAGAAGGGCATGAATGCGGCGATGATTCTCTGCGACTGCATTGCTACCCAGGAGGTTGTCCCGTTCGATCAGGAAATTCAGCGCGGTGAGTTCGTGACCTTCCTGCGTGTAGAGCGTGGCCAAAGTACCCATGGCCTGAGCGCGTACATCCTGAGGCGTGCTGGCGATGGTCAGCAGTTCTTCGAGATTGCCTTTGGCACTGGGAGTTTGCCCTTGATCCATGAGCCCCTGAGCGCGGATCCAAAGCGCCGCCCCGCGCAATTCGGCGTTGTCACGCTGTAAACGCAGCACTTCATTAGCCAGTAATATCGCAACCTGCGGTTTTTGTCCCTTTAGGGAGGCTTGTGCGGCTTCCATCAGGTAGTTGAGTTGGGTTTGTCCTCGTGCCTCGGCGGCCGCATGGATGTAGTCCTTGGCTGCCTCCAGATCGTGCCCTGCGGCCACAAGCTGGTCGGCGCGTTGCGCCGTTGATGTTTCAGGGACGCTTATCGTCGTTTCCGCGGGCGCGGGCGCTGGACTCGACGAGAGTGGCGTCTTATGTGGCATACTTGCGCAAGCACTCAGGCCCGTGGCCAGGGCCAGGGTCATCAGCAGGCGCAAAGAGGCCTTCAGGGCTGGGCAGGGTGTCATGAGCAGAGTGTATGGAGAAAGGAGAAGGTATTCAATGACTGAAACACGACCTCAGCCGGGAGCAGGGTGATGAATAGCCTTACAGAACCGGCGGCAGGCGTCGCCGGGCAATTGACCATCATCGCCACCCCCATCGGCAACCTCGATGATCTTTCATTGCGTGCGCAACGGGCGATTAGCCGTGCCGCCCTGATTCTGGTGGAAGATCGCCGCCACGCCCAGCGGCTCTTTCAGCATCTGGGTGTGCGGCCCAAAACGCTGGCACTGCACGAGCATAACGAGAGGGCGCTTGCCCCGCAGATTGCCCAGCGTATCGCCGCCGGGGAGCATATCGCGCTGCTGTCAGATGCGGGGATGCCGCTGATTTCTGACCCTGGATTTCCGTTGCTGGCCCTCCTCCGGGAGCAGCAGTTACCGGTGACGATTATTCCCGGCCCGAACGCCGCGTTGGCCGCGTTGGCACTGTCCGGCCTGCCCAGTGATCGCTTCAGCTTCGAGGGCTTTCTGCCCGCTAAATCCGGGGCGCGCCGGACGCGGTTGGCGGCCCTGCAGTCGGAGTCACGCAGTATGATTTTTTATGAGGCGCCGCATCGGATCGGTGAGACCTTGGCGGATATGGCTGAATTATGGGGTCCAGATCGCGGGGCAGCGCTGTGCCGGGAGTTGACCAAGATGTATGAGGAGTGTTTGCGGGACAGCCTGGGTGGGCTGGTGGCGCTGCTGCAGGCGCATCCGGACAAAGTGCGCGGCGAGATGACGCTGGTGGTGGCGGGAGCACCGGAGCAAACTCAGGAAGTAACCGATGCCGATCAGTTGCTCAGCCCGCTGCTCGCTGAATTACCGCTGGCCCAGGCCGTGCGTATCGCTGCGAATCAGAGTGGCATGGCCCATCGCTTTCTCTATACGCGCGCGTTGGTCTTGACTTCTGGTCAATGCCCCGCTTAAATACGGCCTCTTGGCCCAGGTAGCTCAGTCGGTAGAGCAGAGGACTGAAAATCCTCGTGTCGGCGGTTCGATTCCGTCCCTGGGCACCATATAAAACAGCAAGTTGCATAGAAAAACCCATCAGAAAAACCATTGGCACAGACGGATGGCACAGTAAAACCCTTCCGGATCGGTGGACAAAAAATCCTCGTGTCGTAGCAAAACCCCTGTAACCGTCGGATGTGTCTGCGCTTGAGTTTG
>Ga0172379_10001148_pt1 | contig 56052 bp, 42 predicted proteins | sample GrowelOW334metaG_FD_119756 | JGI IMG/M metagenome (GOLD analysis project Ga0172379, IMG submission 119756) | Groundwater microbial communities from an aquifer near a municipal landfill in Southern Ontario, Canada - Groundwater well OW334 metaG | ecosystem: Environmental > Aquatic > Deep... | reverse complement strand
TTGAAGTCTTCTTCGAATGGTTGGAATATTGTGACACTCCGCAAACCGAAAGGGCGGAGATAACAGGGAATACAAAATAAACCTAAACGCAGAAGACCATATTATGTCTACTCGACCGGAGTGGGCTGTCTAAAATGTTGATCTGCCCCATAGGCCCCATAGGACCCATAGGACCCAGATTACGAAAAACATTGAGCAGAACAGGTATCCAAAGTATCGGAGTTGGCTGTCCAGAATGACCGGACGGCGAAGCGCCGGAAGTATATGTCTGAGTCCCGGCTTCCGGCTTTGTTCGTTGTAAAGCGGCGGACAGGTGTTAGATTATTTGGTTTTACTTGATTACAACGGGGTGTTTTTCGGTTCAAAAATAACTGGAGGCTTGCATCATGGGTTCGCTGGTACTTATTGTGGTGGCATTGTGCGTATTTACGCTGGGCTACCGGTTTTACGGCCTTTTTATTGCGCATAAAGTGCTTGGGATTGATCCGAAACGTCCGACTCCGGCGGTTGAGTTTGCCGACGGGCGGGACTTTGTGGCGACCAATAAGTATATGCTGTTCGGACATCACTTCGCGGCGATCGCGGCGGCGGGTCCGCTGCTGGGACCGATTCTGGCGGCGCAGTTCGGGTATCTGCCCGGCGCGCTGTGGATCATCATCGGTTCGGTGATCGGCGGCGGGGTGCATGACATGACGGTGCTTTTCGCATCGGTGCGCCACGGCGGCCGCAGTCTGGGCGAAATCGCCCGCGAACAGATCGGGCCGGCCGGCGGCGTCGCCGCCACGCTGGCGGTGCTGTCCATCCTGATTCTGGCGCTGGCCGGGCTGGCGCTGGCGGTGGTCAACGCCATGGCCGAGAGCGCCTGGGGCACCTTTACGGTTTTCGCCTCCATCCCGATAGCGCTGATAATGGGGCTGTATATGCAATATTTCAAGCCGGGCGACGTCAAAGGCGGCAGCATAATCGGGGTGACCCTGCTGCTGGCTTCGGTATTCTTCGGACATTATATCGCGTCGGTGCCGGCGCTGGCGCAAATTTTTCTGCTGAGCAAAAACCAGATCGCCATCGCGATCCCGCTTTACGGATTTGCCGCATCGGTGCTGCCGGTATGGATGATTCTCTGCCCGCGCGACTACCTGTCGTCTTATCTCAAGATCGGCACGATCGGCCTGCTGGCGGTCGGCATCCTGGTGGTGCTGCCGGAACTGAAAATGGCCCCGGTCATGAAATTTTCCAGCGGCGGCGGCCCGGTCATTCCCGGCTCGCTGTTTCCGTTCCTGTTCATCACGATTGCCTGCGGCGCGATTTCCGGCTTCCATTCCATCATCGGCACCGGCACTTCATCCAAGATGATTGCCACCGAAGCGGATATTCCGTTTGTCGGTTACGGCGCCATGCTGATGGAAGGCATGGTGGCGCTCATGGCCCTGATCTCCGCCTGCGTACTGGTTCCGGCAGACTATTTCGCGATCAACGCCGCGCCGGAGGCTTTCGCCAAACTGGGCATGTCCACGGTAAACCTCAATGCGCTGTCGGCGGGGGTTCAGGAAAATCTTCAGGGCAGAACCGGCGGGGGAGTTTCGCTGGCGGTCGGCATGGCCTATATCTTCTCCTCGCTGCCGTATATGGACAAATTGATGTCTTACTGGTATCATTACGCGATCATGTTTGAGGCGCTGTTCGTGCTGACCGCGGTGGACGCCGGCACCAGGGCGGGGCGTTTTCTGCTGCAGGAACTGTTCGGCAAATTCGACCGCCGGTTTCTGAATCCGCGCTGGACGCCGGGCATTGTCGTGACCGGGGCGGTATTCACTTTCTCCTGGGGCTATCTGGTATATACCGGCAACATCGCCACCATCTGGCCGCTGCTCGGCATGAGCAACCAGTTGCTGGCCGCCTGCGCCCTGTTCATCGTTTCCGTAATGCTGCTGGCGATGGGGAAGAAGAAGTATGTCTGGATCACGGCGGCGCCGGCCTTTTTCCTGGTGATCGTGACCTTCTGCGCCGGCTATTTGAATATTACTCAAAACTATCTGCCGAAGGGCAAATATCTGCTGGTCACGCTCTCCATTCTGGTGATGTGCCTGATGGCGGTGGTTTTCGTGATCGCCTTCAAAAGAGCCTTGAAACATTACTATGACACCGGCAGGCCGGAGGATCTGGCGCCGGAAGCTCCGCCCGAAGAACCGGAAGAGGTTCCTTTGTATGAAGAAGCCCGCCATGCCGAATCCGAACCCAGAATTTAAGGGCATGCACAATTTGCAGATTAGTTCCTGCCGGAATCATCGTCCGTCTGTTGCAGAAGGATCTTTTCCCGGAGCATCAGGGCCGCGCCCCTGGCGGTGGCGTATTCGTCGAGCGCGGATATCTCTATGGCCAGGTTATCCGCGGCGCCGGGCATGCAGCGCAGCGGCAGTTCCCGTTTGATGGTATCGGTCAGAATATTGCCCAGTCCGGCCAGTTCCCCGCTCAGGACAATCATTGACGGATTCAGCAGCGTGACCACGGTGGCAAGCGCATTGCTGATTTTGCTGCTGATGTCATACGCCAGCATTCTGGCGGCTTTATCGCGCCCGGCCAGTTCGCAGAACGCCGCGATGGTGAAATTCTCCGTCTTCAGGGCGGTATTGACTCCGTTATTGATAAGTTCCGCGACTCTGCGCTTGAGCCCGGCTTCCCCGGCGATGGCTTCCAGGCAGCCGCGGTTGCCGCACCGGCATAACGGGCCTTCCGGCATGATGACAATATGGCCGATTTCCATTCCCCGGCTGTTGCCGCCGATGAACAGCGTGCCGTCTTTGACAAATCCGCCGCCGATGCCGGTTCCCATTTCCATGTGGAAAAGGCTTTCCGGCGGTTGCGGAAATCTGCTGTAATATTCCATATAAGTCCCGACAATCGTTTCCGGCAGGATCAGGGCGTGCCGAAGGCCGGTCATTTCGCGGAGCCAGGTTCCGCTGTTAAAATTTTCCCACCCCTGGAGGTTGACCGCCTTCAGTGATATGCCGTGTTCAATATCGACAATTCCCGGGTCGGAAAAACCGGCTCCGGCAACGATTTTCCAGTCAACCCCGACCTGGTTTTTCAATGCCGTCACTACTGTCCTGATTTCATTGCGGCAGTCTTCAAGTCCTTTGCGGGAAAGTCCCGGCGCTTCCGCCGAGGCAATGACTTTGCCGTTCAGGTCTGTAATTACGCCGATGGTCTTTTTGAACTGGAAATCAATGCCGAGCAGCCATAAGTAATCCATGTTGAAGGTTATTGCCGGCGAAACGCGGCCGGTCTTCTTGCCTTTCCGCTCCAATTCCGAAATTATTCCGTCCTGCTTCAATTCGTCAACGACTTCAAATACCGTTGCCGGCCGGATGCCGGTTTGCCGGACAAAGTCGGTTCTGGTCATTTGGCCGCTGCTGCAAAGACACTTTAAAATTTCCTGCCGGATATCTATTTTTTTGCTCATTTATATGAAAACTTTCATTTTTTAACTGTTTTTATAATACTATTATGTATTAAAAATACTTTTAAAAATCGAAAATATCAAGTAATCTCTTTTAAAATTGTTGAAAAATTTGTTTTTCAGAGATATAATTCTAGTAATTAATACATTTTATTATTAAAAATATCGGGAATCATCCAATGAATACGGTAAGAATGGGCGAAATGACGGTTAACGAGCTTCAGGAATATCTGAAGACCAATCAGACAATTATTCTGCCATACGGCGTGGTCGAACAGCACGGTTATCATCTGCCGCTGGATACCGATATCCGGAATGCTGAAATCATGGGGGCAAAGCTTGCGGAAAAGCTTGGCTGTATCGTTGCGCCGACGCTGAACTACTGTTTTTCCGGCGGCATGCTGACCGGAACTATCAATGTAAAACCCAATACGTTTGCCAATATGGTCGGCGAAATCATCGAATCGCTGGCCTTGCAGGGCTTTAAGAATATTATCGTACTGCCGGGACACGGCGGCAGCGAAAGCATGTTCCACCTCAAGGAATCGCTGCGTATTCTCAAATGGCTGAACCCGGCGTTGCGCGATGCGATGATCATGATGGTATCGCTTTGGGATTTTTCTCCGACGTGGCGGAAGATGTTTGAATCACGCGATTATCATGCGGCGAATGCCGAAACTTCACTGATTAAATATTGGACCCCGGAAGCAGTGCGGAAAAAAGTGGTGCTGGACAAACCAGCCGTGGCGGAAATGCTGCGCAATGACCCGGACTCTTATCAGAAGCGCACTTCGTTTACCGGACTGAACGAAGAAATTCCGTTTACCGAACAGCGCGCCGAGGTGAAAGTGGGAGTGATGGGGTATCCGGAAGAATCTACAGCCGCAACCGGCAAAAAGATCAATGACGAAATCCTGAAAAATGCTGTTCCGGCGCTGAAGAAGGCTATTGCCGTCGCAGCGAAAGCCAGGCAGAATGGAACTGCGATAGAAATAAAAACTAACGATAAGCTGAGAATATTATCCCTTTGAAACCCATGACAATTATCGATTTAACTTTTGAACCGGGCCGGGCGCCGGGCGGTTTTTTTAAAACTCAGCGCAAGGATATCTGCCTGAAATCGCCGGGCGTGGAATATACAGGGGTCATATATGAGTTCACCATGAGTTCCATGGCGGGAACTTACCTGGATCTGCCCGGACATATCGTGGAAACCGGCGACGGCCGGGATGCCGCGAATTATCCGCTGGAAAAACTATACCGCCGTCGCGCCGTGGTTATCCGGCTTGACCGTCAAGACGGTTCCGGCGGAGTCACGGCGGCGGAACTGGCGGAGGCAGGCCAGGCTGAGATCCGGCCGGGAGATGCGCTGATCATCAATGCGCTCGGGAATCGCCAGTTTCATGAAATTAGTGAACGTTCCGTTTTTTTCGAGCAGGACGCGGTCGAATGGATGATAGCAAAACAGGTGGAGCTACTGGTTTCGGATATCTATGAAAGCACGGCGCTTACCGGAGTTTTCTACCGGCTTTTTGAGGCCGGGATTTCGACGGTATGCTTTCCGGTGAATCTGAACAAGCTGACAGTTCCGGAAATAAAGTTAACCGTGATGCCGCTGCCGGTCCGGGAAGTTACCCAGATTCCGTGCAGGGTTGTCGCTGAAATATAATAATTAAGGAGTTAAAATGACAACCGCAAAGAAGATTGACAAGAAACACATCACCGGCGGCGAAACCGACGGCGGAATTACCAGTTCCTATGCCACCAAGGACGGAGTGAAGTTGAAAGTTCCGTATTCTTTCATGGGCACCATCTACGGCAAAGAGGAAGAGGAAGCCGTACTGGCGGCGATGAAGCAGGATACGCTGACAATGGGACCGAAGACTGCCGAATTTCAGAAGAAATTTGCAGCAATGTGCGGCGTTAAACACGCGTTCGCCGTCTCCAATTGCACCACCGGCATGCATGTATGCACCCAGGTTTTCGACATCAGAAAAGGCGACGAAGTAATCGTCACCCCGAATACCTTTATCGCCACTTCGCTGGTAGTCCTGAAGGAAGGCGCGATTCCGGTCTATGCCGACATTGATCCGAAAACATTCAACATCGATCCGAAAGAAGTCGCCAGAAAAGTGACCGGCAAAACCAAGGCAATCTACGTGGTTCATTATGCCGGCTTGATGGTGGACATGGATCCGATCATGGAAATCGCGAAGAAGTACAACCTGCTGGTGCTGGAAGACTGCGCTCATGCTCCATATGCGGAATACAAAGGCAGAAAAGCCGGTTCCATCGGCGACGTCGGCGTGTTCTCGTTCCATTCGCTGAAGAACATCACCACCTGCGGCGAAGGCGGGATGATCACCACGAATAATGATAAGTTCGCCAAGGGGATTGAATCACTCCGCTGCATGAACCTTACCCATGACCGCGATGCCGGCGTGAATGAATGGAAGTTCGGCAAAATCACCTGCAAAAAGACTTCCCCGCTGGAATACTGGCTGCCGTCGCACTTTGACGTCAATGACTGGAACGGGCATTGGGGCAACAATTACCGCATGAACGAGATTCAGGCGGCGGTCGGCTGCGTCCAGCTTGACAAAATCGACATGCTGACCGCGAAAAGACGCGAGATCGGACACAAGATCACAGCCGGAATAAAAGGCATCAAGGGTATCTCCCCGGTTTTTGAACCTGAAGGCTGCAAACATGTATTCCATCTTTACACCGTCTGCGTGGAGGAGAAGGAACTGGGCGCAACCAGGGATGAATTCATGAAAGTGCTGTACGAAGAAGAAGGCATCCAGACCATTCTGCATTATCAGCCGACTTATCATTTCACCGGCCTGCAAAAAATGGGGTACGATCCCGATCAGTGCCCGAATGCCAACGCGTTCTTCTATAAGCGCGAAACCAATCTGCCGATGCATCCCCGGCTGACTGACGCCGATGTCGAGAATATGATCAACGGCATCAGAAACGCCGCTGAAAAAGTCAGAGGAACACATAAATAAAATCCTTGATGACGCCGACCGTAAGCGCTAATTTCAGAATAAAGGCAGGGACAGTGAAATGAATAAAGCAGGAATCAAGCAGGGGCTTCGGGCATTGGGCCTTAAAAAAGGAGACATTGTTCTTCTGCACAGTTCACTGGCCAGCATTGGAAAAGTTGAAGGCGGCGCGGCTACAGTAATCGAGGCTTTTCTGGAAACTCTGGGCAAAACCGGCACGTTAATCGTGCCGGTTTTCGGCAACCTCGGAATTCTTACGGATACTGTCAGGAACCGGCCGGATGCGGTTATCAGCGACTGTCCCAAGGGCACGGTAGCCGCCGTCGGGGCTGATGCCCGGAAAATATGCATTGACCATTGGAAAGCCGATACGGTCCACGGCGAAGGTTCGCCCTATTTGAAGATTGCCGCGCTCGGCGGCTATGTCTGCCTGCTGGGTGTGGATCAGGACCGGAATACTACCATGCATTCAGTGGAGGCGATGCTCCGGCCGCCCTATCTTAATTCTACTTCAGGCGCTGTTCAAACTCCGGAAGGCACGGTGCAAAAGACCTGGCAGTATTATCCCGGCCCGCATCGGGATTTTATCGGATTGGACAAACTCCTTCGCGCAAGCGGAAAAATGCAAACCGGTAAAATCGGCAGCGCCGTGACCAGACTGATCAAATCTCAGGATTTGATTGAAATTCTTACCGAAGCCGGACGGCATGATCCGGCGTTCTGCCTGTGCGGTAATCCGGAATGCGCCGATTGCGTTGCCCAGCGCGCCGCAATCTTTCGTGACGTAATTAACAAAGAGGATTTCAAACTGGCCGCATCCTCGGCATTGTCAGGGAAATATATACCTGAGATCATCGACAATCTGCATCGCTCCGGGATCGGTTATGTCGAACTTGATTTCATTCAGGGCAGGCCGGCTTGTCTTATGTCTGCGGAAAAACTTCAGCTTGCTGTCCGGGAATTGGCCGGAAGCAATATCGCTGTTTCCGGATTACGGCTGCCCGGAATTCCGGCGGATATTGAAAAAACACTGCAACTTGCCAAAGAATGCGGCATTGACCGTCTGGTGCTGCCGCTCGGCGCCGATGCCGCAAATCTGGCTGAACAAGCCGCGGCAAAAAAGATTGCTCTTTCCTTCTGCAATCGCGGAATTACGGGTGATTATGCCGCCATGCTGCTGAAAAATTTAAAAGAACTTAAAATCCGCGCCGGATTCACCTTTTCCCCGGCGGAATTTGCCGGCTGCGGCGAAATGCCGTTTCTCAATACTTACCGTTCCGGTAAATTCCGTAAATATATGGATCAGTTGGATATTGAAGACGGCACTTTTGCCGGAATGCCCGCCCCTCTGGCCGGAGGCAATGCCGAGATCAAGGAACTGGTCTCCATTTTGCGCTGTGCGGGTTTCACCGGCTTCATGACGCTGGCGGCGGGAAACCGCTCCCGCGGCAATGTTGTGATCATCGCCGCGGCGTTCCGAAAACTTCTCGACGAAATCTGATTTTGATACTTCATTTTCTGCCATTTCGCGCACAAAAAACGTCTCATAAGAATTGCTATACCGCTTAACCGTGATAGATTAAATTCAGGAGACAGGTGATCGTAAAATGATAGACCAGCTTAAAAAATTACTGGAATATTCCCGGCACTGTTTAGTTTTTACGGGGGCGGGGATTTCCACTTTATCCGGAATCCCTGATTTCCGCAGCGCCAACGGGGTTTACAGCAGCAAATGGCACGGCATGGATGTTGAAGAAGTGCTTTCCTTGGCCTGCTTCAGGCAACATCCGGAACTGTTTTACGAATGGAGCAGGACTTTTGTATACGGCTTGGATAAATATCAGCCCAATGCGGTGCACCGGGTGGTTGCCGAACTGGAAAAGCGCGGGATGGTTTCCGCCGTATATACTCAAAATATCGACATGCTGCACCAGCGGGCGGGCAGCATCAATGTCAAAGAAATTCATGGCAGTCCATTCATGCATCATTGCTTAACATGCAGTGCTGAATACGGCTATAAAACGATAGCCCCCGTAGTCCAGGCCGGTCAGGTTCCCAGATGCGGCAAATGCGGCGGCATTATCAAGCCAGACGTGATATTCTACGGGCAGGATTTGGACATGGATTTATTAGACAATGCCGTTGTGGACATGGGCAAGGCGGACTTGCTGCTGGTCTTAGGCAGCAGCCTGGTTGTCCAGCCCGCCGCCAGTCTGCCTATGACAACCTATTACAGCGGCGGCAAAATCGTCATAGTAAACAAGCAGCCAACAGCGCTGGATCAATATGCCACCCTGAAATTCGATGACCTGAATGAAGTATTTGCAGAATTGGAAAATTGGCTGAAGTGAAGGTGAAGAAGCAGCAGGTTACTGCCATCAAGCATTGACTAACCTCCGCCTCGCAAGTCATCCTGTCCATGCTTGTTTATTTTTTCAAAAAATATCCATATTGGCCAAAACGTCCAGGTTCGGACGGCCTTGGCGCAGATGATTTTGGGGATACTGTCTGAAATCAATATTTCTTTTTTCTGAAACGGCGGTAGATTTCTAGTACAACAATACAGGAATAGCGGAGTCCAATGAAGATTCATAAAGAATTTGAATGGATGAAAAAATTTCTTGACGGGCCGGAATGGTTTTACGTTCCCGCGCTGGAAAGAACATCCACGCCCTACCGTTCGCCCACGGTGGCGCTTTCGGCCTGGTTTCTGGGGTGGCTGTTCCGGGTGCTGACAGTTCCCGGCAGGCTGATCATTCCATCGGCGTTTATGATTCTGATGTACAGTTCGATTTCGCTTGATTCTCCGGTCCGCGGCCTGGCGATTACACTGTTCATGATTTTTCTGATTGATTTTCTTGCCGGCTGGCTGTTCCATCCTAAATTCAGGATTTGCAGAAAACTGCCGGAGCGGGTACGCGCCGGGGCCAGTGTCAAAGTCAGCTACGAGATCACTAATCTCCGGCGTTTTTCCGCCTGGGACATCCGGCTTGATCATTTTACGCTGAAGCCCGGCCTGAAATGGGCGGAACATGCCGCGACCGGCGTCGTTCCGGGCGGAGAGACGCTTGGCATTGACGCCGTGATTGACGCGCGGCGGCGCGGCAAATATACCATTTTCTCCCCGATTGCCGATTCCGCGTTTCCGCTGGGTATTTTCAAGTGGAGCTGCCGCATTAAGAACGCCTCCTCCCCGCTGATGGTATACCCGTCGTACCAGGTCTTAAATGACTTCCGGCTGCCGGTCGGCATGAAATACCAGCGGGAAGGCGTTTCGCGGGTTTCAAAAGTCGGCGAATCAATGGACTTTTTCGGCTGCCGCGAATTTCGCGAAGGCGACGATCCCCGGCATATCTACTGGCCCGGCAGCGCCCGCAGCGCCGGGGAGCTGATTGTCAAGGAATTTCAGGAGGAATATCTGACCCGCATCGCCCTGATCGTGGACACTTATGTGCCAAAAGTCAAAAGTTTCAGGGTGATCAAAAAGCGCGACGTCCTGTCGGAGGAACTCGAAGCCGCAATTTCACTGACAGCCGCGCTGACAGACTTTCTGACCAAAGGCGAATATGTGGTGGATGTTTTCGCCGCGGGAACCCAGATTTATCATTTTCAAGCAGGACGGCATCTGGCATGCCTTGAAGCGATTCTCGACGTGCTGGCGTGTCTGGAGCCGAATAACGAGCATCCGATATCCAGGCTGTCGCCCGACGTCCTGGAGGAAGTTTCCGGCATCGGCAGCGCGGTCATAATGCTGCTCGGCTGGGACAAGGAGCGCGAAACGCTGATCAATAAACTGCGCGAATCCGGAGTTGCGTTGCGCATTATTGTGATCGGCGGCGGCATCCAGTCCGGCGCACCGCCGCCGGATGCCACTTTTGTCAGCACCGCCGATATCAGCGAAGGAAGGGTTAGAAACTTATGAACGGCCCCGACAAAAAATCTTTTATCACCGTGGCGCTGGCCGCCGGAATGATTTTCCCGGCGACGGTATTTTTTGCTTTCGTCGCCGATCTGCCGCATGTGCTGGCGCTGGTTACGCTCGGACTGTCAGCTTCAATGCTGACCTTCAAGCCAGTCAAAATGAATGACCGGTCGATCATTTATTTTTCAGTGCTGACGGTTGTGCTGACGGTACTGCCGGATTATATGTTCCCGATGAAAGGCGACCGCTTCGGCTTCATCAGTATTTTCTTCCATCCGGAGATTTCAGTTCCGATTGCACTTTATGCCGCGGTGTTTCTGACGTTCTTCAAATCCGGACCTTATGTGCTGGGCGGTGCGGCAACGGCGGCGCTGTTCACCCTGATGTTTGCGGGGGATGTGTACAACCTCAACATTCCGAATGAGCGGCTGCCGATACTGACTCCGATGATTAAACATTTCACCGCCGCGTTTATTATTGTGATCACGATAAATCTCTTTCTGATTCTGCTGAGTCTGAGAATTTCCGAATCGCAAAGAATCGACCGCAAGTATCAACCATACCGCTGGCGGAAGGGGGTTATCCTCGGTCTTCTTTTTGTGCTATTGCCGCTTTGCGCGGCTGGCGCATGGAAACTTTATAAAATAAACGAAGACAGTATACGGAGGCTGGAGAATTACTTTATGCGGCTGGGGGTCAGGCGCATGATGCAGCCGGTAAAACATACGGTTTTTGACCGGGAAGTGGATCTGAACCGGACGTTTAACGAGGATATTGTCAAGAACCGGAATGTTATCGTGCTGCGAGCCGTTTCGAAGCATGTGCCGGGTTATCTCCGCGGCTATGCTTATGCAAATTACCGCGACGGCCGCTGGCTGGAAGCCGGAGACCAGAACGTCCGCCAGCTTAAAAACAAAACCTATCCCGGCATGCTCGCCATTAAAACCTTTTTCTTTGATACGGATAAAAAAGATGATTTTGCTTTTGAAGTTCAGCCGTCAAAGAATTTTACCAGCAAAGTGCTGCTGACGCCGGCAAATGTGCGTCAGTTTGACATCATCGCCAACCGCATTGCTTACAACCGCGACGGCGTGTTTGAACCGCAGGACTGGGAAAAAGACGGCGGCTACACGGTATTCACTCCCAGGCCGGTCATTGAATCCGTCTGGCAGGAGCCTGCCGGACCGGTTACCACGCGTGAATATCTGGATTTGCCGCCGGATATCGTCCAGCAGTTAAACGAGATAGCCGGCAATATTGCGGAGTTTAAAAAGCTGAAACAGCCGGTCAGAGATGCGGAAATAATCTCGGCGCTGTTAAAGTTATTCGCCGGCAATTTTACCTACAAATTAGGCGGCAATGATGCCGGCAAATCTGATCCGGTAATTCATTTTCTAGCGAAAACCAGAGCCGGGCATTGCGAACTTTTTGCCTCCGGAATGGCTTTGCTGCTGCGGGAGAAAGGCATTCCATCCCGTTATGTCACTGGATTTATCTGTGAAGAGCGCCATCCTTCCGGCAAATATTACGTTTCGCGCCTGGGCAACGCCCATGCCTGGCTGGAGGCCTATGACCGCGATCTCAAAAAATGGGTCATGCTGGAGCCGACTCCGCCCTCCGGGGTTCCAAATTTCAAACATGAGATGGGGTCATGGGAGTCCGCCGGCGACCGTTTTCAGCAATTTTTCCAGCAGTTATTGTCCGATCTGCGGCGCGGATATTTCGCAAAAATCATCACTGATACCGGAACCGCCATTTATGAGTTATTCGATGCAATATTTTTCCATCCAATACGCGGTCCAATCAGCCTGCTGCTGTTTATTTTCGCATTAATTCTCTATATCCGTCATCGTAAGTCACGCAGGAAAGAGTATAAAAGCCTTGCGGAATTGCATAAAAATGTTGTCGAATTGAGCAAAGAATATGCAAGGATTGCAAATATGCTGAAAAAGCGATATAATCTGGAAGTACAAGTAAACACAACTGTTTCAGAATTCGCAAAAATGATCACTGATTTAAATATTCCGCCTGCTGAAGTTCAACGGATAACAGAAGTGTTAAAAGAATATCAGCAGTTGCGTTTCCGGGAATTGCCGCCGTCTGATAAGGAGCTGCATCAGGCTAAGAAACGTTTGTCCCAAACGTCTTGACTTGCGCTTAATGTTTTGTTGAATAATCCGGATAGCCGATGACAATGATGTCTTCGCCGGCGCGTTCAATTGAGATGTTTTTCAAAGATAAGGCTTCTGCCAGCGTCAACGGATTGGCGCCGCCGATTACCGGGCGGCTGTCTCTGCCGCCGAGTATTTTCGTGGCGATGTGAAATTCCACTTTGTCCACGATGCCGGCATCAAACACCGCCGAGGCCAGTTCGCCGCCGCCTTCGATCAGCAGCGCGGTGACATTTTCACTGCCGAGGCGATGCATTTCCGCCTGCCATTCAGCGGCGTTGTCAGCACGGATTATTTCCGGGGTTATGCCTTCCGGCAGCAGGCTTTTCAGTTCTTCCGGAGTCAGCGTTTTTGAAGCGACAAGCCGCCGCGGCTGCCGCCAGCCGGGAATGTCGCGCACCGTCAGCGACGGATGATCATTCCGGGCAGTATTGCCGCCGACTAGAATGGCATCCGCCCATTGGCGTAAATGTTGCACACGCAGCCGGGCAGCCGGGCCGGTAATCCATTTCGACAGCCCGTCTTTAGTGGCTATTTTTCCATCCATAGTCATCGCCATTTTTAGAATAATGAAAGGAGTTTTGGCAGTAATCCACTTAAAAAAGGCTTCGTTAATGGCATCGCACGAAGCCTTCTCTATTCCTGTAAAAACCTCAATTCCGGCATTTTTGAGAATGTCCACGCCGCGCCCGGCGTGAGCGGGATTCGGATCCAGGGAACCGATAAAAACCCGCCCGATGCCGGCCCGGATAATTGCTTCCGTGCAAGGCGGGGTCCGTCCGCGGGTGGAACACGGCTCAAGCGTTACATACAAGTCCGCTTTTTGCGGTACTTCTCCGGCGTCTGCCAGCGCGTTGATTTCGGCATGAGGCTTTCCGGCCTGCTCATGAAAGCCGCGTCCGGTTATTTTGCCGTTTTTGACGATAACCGCGCCGACCAGCGGGTTCGGACTGGTCATGCCCCATGCTTTTTCGGCCAGGGCGATTGCTTCCTTCATGTACTCAGATGTCTTATCCTGCATGATTATTTCTCCAGACGCGGGGCAAACAGCCCGGTAAATGTAGTTATAGTCCAGGCGTCTTCCCAGCTCATTTTCTTGTATTCGTGACCGGCGCCCCAGGAATCGCTATAGATGATTTTCTTCTCTTTGTCGTTGTATCCGGTAATCAGCCGCATGTGCATTCCAAGTTGCTGCGGCAGACTTTCCTCTTTGATAATCCCCAGCTTGACCGCCCAGAGCAACGGGATGCCGGCATTGATATTCCCGGTGACGTCTTTTTGAAACTTCTTAAAATTTATGCCGTCTTTCAGGCGGACTTTTTTATAGAGGTCCGGATTCATCGCAGAAGTAATCCCGCTGAGGTCGTATACGGTTTGTCCTTCAGTTGTCACCAGGTATTTGTCAATGGCAATCGCTTTTGAACCGGCCCTTGCGGCTTCCATGTTGTACATGGTAATCATCTTATTGAAGTTGACAAAATTATACATGTCGTCGTTATAGTAAAGCTTTGAATACTTTACGTTGATTTTCGATGCGCAGTTTGCCGCGGCTTTTTCAATGTCAACAAGTGTTGCGCCGCCGCCTTCCGGCATATTGGTCACCTCCGCCAGAATGTGCTGATCAATTTTCGAGCCGTAATACTTCAGCACCCGCTCGGCAACCGCCGCGACGCAATAACCTTTATTGCCCTGGTCAACCATCGGGACTTCAAGGCTGCGGTCACCTGCATCATTGATTTTGACTCTTCCCGCCAGCACTTTTTTAGTCAGTCCCTGGTCTATCTTTAAAGACTCCGCTCCCTGTGCCGGCGGCAAAATGTTCAGGGTAATAAATTCGGCCATGAAATTTATGCCGGCTAATCCGTTATCGCTCCATTTCAGTTCGAATTCATGGTCTTTGCAGTTCCACATTTTGGCATAAATCCGTTTGTCGCCGATTAAAACCAGAGTCTCTTTGCCGGGCTTCCTGCCGGTCAGTTTATCCAAAGCGTCATTCAGTTTTTTGAGCAGTTCATTATAATCGGTTTTCGCCAGGCGGCTTGCATCGCCGCGGTTGAACAGCGAAAGATAAATCCTGGAGATCTTGTCATTTTTAAAGCTGAAAATGGCTTCGTAAACCGGCAATCCGGAGAAGGTCATTTTGTCCAGTCCGGCGTCCGCGGAATATCTTAATCCGGTTTGTGCAGAATCCACCCGCTGAAAAAGTTCTTTATCGGGAAATTGGGCAGCGAGGTCCTTTGCGGAAGTCTCCCATACCGCTTTTTCTGTTTTCAGGATGCCGCTGATTTCCGCCTGGGCGAACAAATCCGCGCAAAGCAGGAGCAAACATATACAAGAAATGCCGTAACAGACAAATCTGTTCACGTCTTTTTCTTTTGTGTAAAACAGTCTCATGATAGATTGTCTCCGGACGGCTTCCAATCCAGCATCGGAGTATAAGTTGAGATGTCCAGAGAAATAGACCAGGCCTCCTCCCAGCTCATTTTCTTCTTTTCGTTCCTTGGACCCCATGAATCGGAATAAATGACTGCATTTTCTTTCACGTTGTAGCCGGTTATCAATTGCACATGGTAGCCGATGCCTCTGCGCGGTTTGTCCGGAATAGGAAATATGGAGGTCAGCCTGGCCCATACTAGCGGAACCCCTGAGTCTATATTGGTTATGACGTCTCTTTTAAACTTAGTAAAGCCGATTATTTCCCGGCTGCGGGCGACTTTGTAAAGTTCCGGCGTCATTGCCAGCAGAATTGCGCGCGTGTCATATGATTTTCCATTGCCGGATTTGGTAAATTTTGTGAGATCGATTTTATCAGCATTGCCTCTGGCGGCTTCGGTATTGTATAATTCAACCAGCTTGATCAGGCTGGCTTTCTTCTTCAGATCTTGATTTATATAAAGAGAATTGTACTTGATTTTAAGCAAATCAGTAGTCTGCCTGATCGCTTTCCTCATTTTCTCCAGATTGCTGCCTTGATTGGAATTGGCCAGTTCAAGCAGGATATTCTGGTTGACTGAAGTGGCTCCGTAATAACGCATCACCCGCTCCGCAGTCGCCGCAATGCCTTGTCCGCGAGCCGTCTGAGTAGTGGCCGGAACTTCCAGAAAGCGGTCTCCGTCATCATTGGCTTTAACTCTGCGTTTCAGGTCAAATGTTGTCAAGGCGGTATTGATTTTCACGGATTCGTTCTGGTCCGGCGGCAGGATCGTCAAAGTTATGAATTCGGCATGATAAGCTGTGGTATTCTCGGTATAACTCCATTCCATTCTCAAGAGATAATCATCGCAAAAATAGTTTTTAACATATATTTTTTTGGCGGCGGAAAGAGGTATGGTTGACTGACTGCCGGTTTTGCCCGCGGCAATTTTCATCACGGCTTGTTCGACGTTATTGAGCATTTCATTAAAGGCTTTATTATCTAACTCGCCTGCATCGCTGCGGTTGTAAAAAGAAATATAGATACGGGCGAGATCGGAATCTTTGAATAAAAGCGACACATTGTACACCTTGAATCCGGCAAAAGTCATCTGGTGCTGCTTATTCCTGAAAGAAAATAAAAGCGCTGTTTTGGCTGAATCATTCCAGTAAAAAAGACTTCTCTGAGGGAAAAGCGTAAAAACATCTTCAGCCTCCATGTGCCACAAAGACGGTTCTTCCGCTTGCAGTAATTTTTGAAGTTCAACTTCTTCCGCATGTAAATTTACCGCCGCGAGAAAAACCGCCGCGCCCAGGAATAGATTCCCGAAAATCTTTCTCATTTCTTCTCCCCTTCAATATTCTTTCCCCGCCGAAAAGCCGGACTCCTATTTACCGGCTGATTCAAAAATTGCGGCGGCATAAAATTCCGGGTCGAATGGCTGCAGGTCTTCAGGCTTCTCGCCCAGCCCGGCAAAGAACACCGGATAGCCGAATTCCTGATGCAGCGCAACGGCCATGCCGCCCTTGCCGGTGCCGTCAAGTTTGGTCAATATCAGGCCGGTAAGCCCGGCGGCTTTTGAAAATTCGCGCGCCTGGTTTATCGCGTTCGCGCCGAGGCTGGCGTCAACGGTCAGCCAGACTTCGTGAGGGGCCCCGGGATATACTTTATCTATCGTCCGGCGGAGTTTGGACAACTCATCCATCAGGTTTTTCCTGGTGTGCTGCCGTCCTGCGGTATCAATTATCAGGATGTCGGCACCTCTTGCCAGTGCGGCCCGGGTTGCGTCAAACGCCACACTGGACGGGTCGGCGTTAGGGGCGGCGGAAACGACATAGCAGCCGGTCTTTTCGCCCCAGAGATTCAACTGCCCCACCGCTGCCGCCCGGAATGTATCGCAGGCGGCCAGAATGACCTTTTTGCCTTCCTGCTGCCACAGCCACGCGAGTTTGCCGGTGGTGGTGGTCTTGCCGCTGCCGTTGACTCCGATCATCAGAATGACCGTCGGCTTGCCTGCCGGGGCGTAATTCACTTCCCTGCGGTTTTTGCTGAAGATATTGACCACTTCATTTCTGGCGATCTCGAAAATATCGGCGGAAGTTTTGATATGTCCGCGTTCATAGCGCTCGCGGATATCTTCAACGATTTTCAAACTGGCCGGAACCCCGAAGTCGGCGGAAATCAGGATTGCCTCAAGTTCCTCAAAAGTGCTTTTATCCCATTTCTTTTCGCCAGCAAAGATTTCCGCCAGCGACCGTGAAACCGTGGTCGTCGTTTTCTCGAGGCCTTTTTTGAAAATGGAAAAAATCGACTTCATGGTTTACCCGCTGCCTTTCTGGCCGGGCGGTCGAGGGAATCTTTTACCGCGTTAAGCATGCCGTTCATAAAACCGCATGACGGTTCGCCGCTGTAGTCGCGGGTGATTTTGACTGCTTCATTAATACTGACCACCGGCGGCACTTCCATGACAAACAGCATTTCATAGATTGCCACCCGCATGATGTTCAGATCCACGACCGCCATACGTTTCAGGTCCCACTTTTGGGAATGGGCGAGTATTTGCGCATCAATTTCTTTCAGGTTCTTCACGACCCCCGCAATAATATCCATGGCATATTCCCTGGCTTTGCGGAAATAACGATTTTCCTTCAATTCCAGCGACTGCCCGGTTTGTTCGAAAAACTCGTTGAACACTTCTTCGGTTGCGTCACAGTGGTTCAATTCCTGCTGAAAAAGGAACTGCATGGCCAACTCCCGACCGAGGCTGCGGGAGTCGACAGGATTGTCTTGTTGTTGAGTAGCGGACATGTATCTCTCCGTAATTAACCGCAAAATTTTATGCTAACTGTTTGACCAGATTGGCCATTTCAATTGCGGCGACCGCGGCGTCAGCGCCTTTGTTGCCGGCTTTGGTGCCGCTGCGTTCAATCGCCTGCTCGATGTTGTCGGCCGTGATGATTCCGTAAATTACCGGCACTCCGGTATCGAGGGATATCTGCGCCAGCGCTTTTGACACTTCGCTGTTGATATAACCGGCATGGGGAGTCGCCCCCTGAATCACGACGCCAAGCGCGATTACCGCGTCATATTTTCCGCTTTCCGCCAGCTTTTTAGCGACGAACGGCAGTTCATAGGAGCCTGGAGTCCAGGCGGCATGAATGTTTTTGCCGCTGCCGCCGTGCCGGACAAGGGCATCCACCGCGCCGCCCAGCAGTTTGCTGACAAAGAATTCGTTAAACCGGCTGCAAACGATTCCGAAACGGAGCCCGTCCGCTTTCAGATTCCCTTCATAAACTTTTCCAATTGTTTTGTCCATAAACTTTTCCTCCGTAATACAGACGTTATATTTTAGTGCATTTCCCGTAATTTTCCATTCGATAAACAGCTTCTTACAATAAATGGCCCAGCTTTTTCTTTTTGGTTTCAAGATATTTGCGGTTATGGGTCTGCGGATCAATGATGATCGGGACCCGTTCATTCACCTTCAGCCCGTAACCGCTGAGCCCGACCAGTTTACGCGGATTATTGGTCAGCAGCCGGACGGATTTGACGCCGAGTTCAAGCAGGATTTGAACCCCGATCCCATACTCCCGGAGGTCTGCCGCAAAACCCAGTTTTTCATTTGCTTCAACGGTGTCGCAGCCTTCATCCTGAAGTTTGTAGGCGTGAATTTTATTGGCCAGTCCGATACCGCGCCCTTCCTGGCGCATATAAACCACCACCCCGCGCCCTTCCTCCGCAATCTGCTGCATTGCGGAATGAAGCTGGGCGCCGCAGTCGCATCTTGCCGAGCCGAAAACGTCGCCGGTCAGACATTCGCTGTGAACCCTGACCAGCACATTCTCCTGTTCTTTGACATCCCCGAAAACCAGCGCCACATGCTCCAGTCCGTCAACTTTGGACTTGTAGATATGAACCCGGAATTTGCCATACACCGTCGGCAGATCGGCGGACGCTCCTTCCGCGATCAGCACTTCCGTCTGGCGGCGGTAGGCGATCAGGCCTGCGACGGAACACCATTTCAACTTATGTTTTTTCCTGAACTCATTAAGCTGGGGAACTCTGGCCATCGTGCCGTCATCATTCATTATTTCACAGATGACGCCGGCCGGAGCCAGCCCCGCAATCCGGGCCATGTCCACCGCCGCTTCGGTATGACCGGCGCGCCTGAGCACCCCGCCCGCCCTCGCCACCAGCGGGAAAACATGTCCCGGGATAACAAAATCATCAGCCGTCGAGGACGGATCTATCAGCGCTTCTATCGTTTTCGCGCGGTCATAGGCGGAGATTCCGGTGGTAATGCCGTTTTTGGCATCAACACTCTGGGTGAAAGCCGTATGAAACGGGTCTTTCAACGCCGCCATGCTGTACAGTTTCAACGCCGAGGCGCGTTCTTCCGACAGCGGGACGCAAACCAGACCGCGGCCGTGAGTTACCATGAAATTGATGATTTCAGGCGTGATTTTAGCTGCCGCGGCAACCAGATCGCCTTCGTTCTCCCTGTTTTCGTCATCGGTAACAATGACCATTTCCCCGCGTTTCAAGGCGGCGATCACATCTTCGATTTTATCAAACTCTACCGGCATTTTAACCTGTTCCCTTCTGTTGTGTCAGGGCAAAAATAAAGCCCTGAAGACAATTTTTATTCAGGGCTTGCAGAAACTAATCCGTCCGGCATCCGATCTCGGATGCCGGTATCTTCTTTCATCCAGACTTTACTGTCGGTTACGGAGTTACACCGTATCTGTTCCGGAACGGAACTCGCGGACTATACCGCCGGTCAGGAATTTTCCTTGCGGAATCACCTTGCCCTGAAGATATTTTCATGCCGGTACAATTCCGGCACGATCTTTCAAACAACCTCCGGCATTGCCGGAATATCAAGCTGATCAAATAATCAGTTTTTCCGTTTCCTTATCGAACAAATGAGCTTTCGGCATAAATATCGGCAGCTCAACCTTATCTCCGACCTTGAGAATTTTGTGCGCATCGACTCTGGCAATGAAACTGTTTGTCCCGGTATTCAGATACAGATAGGTTTCCGAACCCATCGGCTCGATGACTTCGACTTCGGCCCTGATTTTCGGATAATCGCCGTTGCCGGTCTTTTCCCAGCAGATGTCCTCCGGACGGATGCCGAAGACCACCTTGCGGTTGATATAGGGACTGACCGCAGTTTTCCAGGAGTCGGCAAGCGGCAGTTCAAAATTTTCTTCCTTGAAGCATAGTTTGCCGTCTTTTGCCAGGATTTCGCCGCTGAAGAAGTTCATCGGCGGGGTGCCGATAAAGCCGGCGACAAACAGATTTGCCGGTTTATCATAAAGATTGATCGGGCTGTCGACCTGGTGAATAATGCCGTCTTTCATCACGCAGATGCGATCGCCCATTGTCATGGCTTCCACCTGGTCATGGGTGACGTAGATCATCGTGGTTTCCAGTTGAGTGTGCAGCTTGCTGATTTCAGCGCGCATCTGGACGCGCATTTTGGCGTCAAGATTGGATAGCGGCTCGTCAAAGAGGAATGCTTCCGGTTTGCGGACAATCGCGCGGCCCACGGCAACGCGCTGGCGCTGGCCGCCGGACAACGCCTTCGGTCGGCGCTGCAGATAATCTTCAATGCTGAGGATCCGGGCGGCTTCTCTCACGCGCTTGTCAATGTCGGCTTTTTTGAATTTGCGGAGTTTCAGACCGAAAGCCATGTTGTCATAGACCGTCATGTGCGGGTACAGCGCATAGTTCTGGAAGACCATCGCAATGTCGCGGTCTTTGGGCGGAACATCATTGATCAGCCGTCCGCCGATGCGGATTTCGCCTTCGGAGATTTCTTCCAGGCCGGCGATCATGCGCAGGGTGGTGGACTTGCCGCAGCCGGAAGGCCCCACCAGCACCATGAATTCACGGTCTTTAATATCCAGGTCGATATTCTTGACCGCTTTCACATTGCCGGGGTAAATCTTCACCACGCCCCTGATGGTTACTTCCGCCATACAGAACTCCTTTATCCTGACTTCCGCAATTGATCCAAATTTCTGTTAATATTTAATCATCAAATCATTGCCAAAACGCAAATGCAGTTCAACAAGCGTCTCGATAATATACTGTAAAACCGGCAAAAGTCCACACTGCAACCGAAAATTCCTAAGCCGCAGCACATTTTGGACTTCCGTCAGACTCATTTGGGACAACATTCGCGCATACTGTTTTCATAACTTTTTCATGTGCCACACCACCGGCTGGGATAAAATCCTGCCGGTTAAGTGAAGATATTCAATCAAGAATCAATGAAATACGTCTTCTATTGCTTTTTTTATTATGCACGGTAAATTACTTAATATCAGGCGTAAGCAAGGTCCGATAATTTATCAGCAGGAGAAAAACGATGAAGAAACTGATGGTTCTTGGTGTCGCGGTGTGTTGCGCCGGACTGATGCCCGGGTGCTGCTCAATGTGCGGGAAAGACAGCAGTTGTGCTTCAGGAGTATGTGCAGTCAACGAATCCGGTGTGGCCGCTGCCCCTGTGAAGGAAGGATCGGTGGACACGGCAACCCTGATGACGATGATCCGGGCAAAGACTCCCATGACGGTACTCGATGCGAGGGCCGGCAAGTTTGATGACGGCAACCGTATTCCCGGCGCTAAAACTCTTGCAGCCGATGCTGCCGCTGAAAAAGTGACAGCCATGCTGCCTGACAAACAGGCTCTCGTAGTGACATACTGCGCTAACCTGAAATGTCCGGCCAGCAGTCAACTGGCTAAACGGCTCCGTCAGACGGGATACAGCAACGTGCTTGAATACCATGAAGGTATCGAAGGCTGGATGGCTGCCGGCAACTCAGTTGAAAAAGCCGTCCGTTAGTTGCGGATGCACGTTTAACATTATTCAATACGGTTGCCCGCGGAAATGCGGTCAACTGCGGCTTGCTTTAAGATTGTGATTAGGATAAGACGGGAATCCTGTATTTTTTGTCCTGATTCTCTTGATTTGCTTTCTGCCTTCGGCTATCTTCCATCATTAATCTAAAAGGGAAAGGTAACGAATGATTAAGAATGTAATATTAATAATGGGATTTTATGTTTTTTCCTTTTTGCCTGTTCAGGCAGTCGCTATTGCGCAAAGGGATTTTAATTACGCAATAGTCGTGGAAGATGCAACTTATCAGGATAAGGACTGGGGAAAAGTTGTCAAGGTATTATCCGAAAAGTATCCGCACACGCGTATTTTCGCCTATAAAGAATCGCTGAATGAACTTGTGGAAAATGTAACTGCCTATTCCCCTGATTATATCGCGGTTGTTTCAACACCTGAAGACGCAAGTCCGGAATTTGTGAAGGCAATCAACCAGTTCAACCGGACCCTTGGTACTGCGCCGTACGGCAAGGCGGTTCTGGGAATTGTTACCGGCTTGACTGCTAAAGACGCTTTAAGAATAGCCAGGAACAAACAACCGCTTGAAATCAATTTCGGACTTGGCGGAATGCTGGGGTTCATTGATTCACTGCCTTCAGGTATTGCTTATTGTGAATGGTATAAGCAAAGAAAAAACTGGCAGGCGAAAGCCCCCGGCTGCAAAGTAGAAGATTTTAAAGACGCTCCGGACGATCATTTGCCTGAAATGGTTGAATTGCTAAACAGCAACAAGGTTAACGGCATATGGACCAGCGGACACGCGACCCCCGGGAGCTGGCTGGCTTATTATCCTGACGGCCCTTCCGGTATTTCTGCTGAAGATGGTAAATTAACTGGTTATGTCAAAGAAGAAATATATCCAATAAAATCAGTCAATCCCAAAATATATCTCGGGATTGGTAATTGCCTGACCGCTTGCATAGAAAATAAAGACAACGCTTATTCACTTGCCTGGATGCATTCAGGAGGAGTGTTCCAGTTTTTCGGGTATACAGTCGAAAGTTACTATGGCATGATGGGCTGGGGAATGGCTGATTATTTCTTTTACAGGGGCGGCGACTTTACTCTTGCCGAAAGTGTTTTCATCATTAATCAGGCATTGATCATGGCCATGGAAAATGATTTATCAGGAGATGAAGACGACGATATGGCTTATGACAAGGATGTCTGCATCATGTACGGAGACCCGGCCTGGGAGGCAAGAGTTCCTGCGTCGTCGGCAAAAGAGACTTCCGTATATGAATGCTCTCTGAAAAAAGAAAAAGCGGAGGATGGTAAAACTGCCTGGGCGTTAAGCGTAAAGTTTAAAAAGGATATGGATTTCAATCCTGAAAGCCCGAAATCAATTCGCCCGGTCTTTGCGTTTCTCCCGGAAAAGGTTCACTCTCCGGAAGCTGCCGGAGATTTATCTGGCGTCAGCGCCTGGCATGTCAGTGACAACTTTGTCATAGTCAATTTCAAAGAGAAGGTTAAAGCCGGAGATGCCAGGATTTTTAAATTCACTACTAAAATTTGATTCCCATATGCCTTTAACCTGAATCAACAGACATCTCCTTCAAAGACTTTATTCGGCTGCAGATGGGCGGAATCGTTTCGCGACACGGTCTACGCCTCCGCGCGGTCCGTCACCGGTTTGAATCCGGATTCGTTTATGACGACACCGCTTCAGCCCGGGTTAATCAGCGTGGATTTCGGCATTGATGCGGAGGATTTCTTCAAGCCGGGCGGCGGCGGTTTCCCAGGCGGCGGAGATATTGTCTATTTCCAGTTGTACTTCATACAGGCGGCGGTTGAGCGCCGCATAGTCGGAAACCTGCTGGTTGAGCGTCTGCTGGATAAGGTCGGCTTTTTCGGCTTCAAGCCGTTCAAGGCCGCTTTCGGCGGCGGCGACGGCTTTTTCGGCGGCTTTTTTCTCGCCCTGAAGTTCCTGCCGAAGCCGGGCGCGTTCTTTGCGGCGCTCTTTGCTCTGGCTCGGATTCTTGTCGCCGGCATCGCTGTCGCCTTTGTCCCCAAGTTCGGCATAGCCTTCTTCGGACAGTTTCTGCTGATAATATTCATAATCGCCGTAGTACTTTCTGATTCCCGGCGGGCGCATGGCGATGATGGTGGTGGCGACATTTTCCACAAACTCGATATCATGGCTGACGAGGCAGACCGTGCCGGCGTATTCCTTCAGCGCCTGCTGGAGCGCTTCGCAGGCGGCAATGTCCAGATGGGTGGTCGGCTCGTCCAGGATCAGCAGATTCGGCGGATTGACGAAAATCCTGGCGAAACAGACCCGGATTTTTTCTCCTCCGCTCAGCACTTTTACCGGTTTATACACATGGTCGCCGCAGAAGCCGAAGGTGCCGAGGATGGACTGAAGCGAATTGATCGGGATCTTTTCCGACATCGCGTTTTTCACCACGTTATACACGGTCTGTTCCGGCGGCAGAATATCCGCGAATTCCTGAGCCTGGTAGCCCCGGACGATATTGTGTCCGAGCGCGACTTTGCCGGCGTTCGGCGTCAGTTGTCCGGCAATCATCTTCAGCAGCGTCGTCTTGCCGGTGCCGTTATAGCCGACAATCGCCACTTTGTCGCCGCTGTCAATCTGGAGCGATACGTCTTTCAGAATCAGTTCGCCAGCATTATAAGCGAAAGAAAGGTTCTCGACCCGCACAGCTTCCGCGCCTGAAGGCGGCGGGGGCGGGATCAGGATGGTGCCGCTGAATCGCAGATCGTCCGCGAGCACAATATCCTCCATTTTGTCCAGCGTCTTCATCATGCTCTGCGCCTGGGAGGCTTTGGAACTTTTCGCCTTGAAACGCTCAATCGTCCGCGTAAGCTGCTCTTTTTTCTTGTCCTGGTTGCGCTTGGCGGCTTCCAGCGTTTTGGTCCTGAATTCGCGTTCGCGGCGGTAGAAATCGTAATCCCCCGGATACCGGGTGATTACTCCGCCATTGATTTCCAGCGTTATATTGGTGAGCTTCTTCAGCAGAAAGCGGTCATGCGAGATCAGCAGCAGGGTGCCGTTGAATGCTTTTAGAAAGCGGCACAGCCACTCGACGGCGGGAATGTCCAGGTAGTTTGATGGTTCGTCCAGCAGCAGGATACTCGGATTGCCGATCAGCACCCTGGCCAGCCCGGCGCGCATCTGCCAGCCGCCGCTGAAAGTACTCAGCGGACGGGAGAACGCCTGCACATGAAACCCCAGGCCGCAAAGCGCAGCTTCGGCTTCGCTGCGCAACCTGTAACCGCCCATCTGCTCAAATTTCGCCTGCAACTCGCCGTGTTCGCGCAGCAGCGACGCACTTTCTCTTTCCGTCAGCGCGCTTTCGTGCAGCAGATGGTCTATCTCCCGCAGCCGGACGGCGGACGCGGAGAGTTCGGGGACGGCGTCGGCGACATAATCCAGCAGCGACAGTTCAAAGCCGCTGGACGGCAACTGCTGCCGCAGATAACCGATGGTCATGCTTTTCGGCAGGCCGACCGCCCCTTTATCCGGCAGTACGTCGCCGCAGATTATCCCGAAGACCGTACTTTTGCCGGAACCGTTGGGGCCGACAAAGCCCACCCGCTCGCCGGGGTTGATCCGGAAAGAGACGCAGTCCAGCAGTACCTGCTCGCCGTAACTTTTGTAAACGCTTTTAAAATCAATCATTATATTTTATGGTCACTTTTTAAAGATGAAATATACTGCGCCCATGAGGCATAGTCCAGCCCAGAGGTAATTCAATTTGAGTCCTTCCTTCATGTAAAGGAAGGCGAACGGCACAAACACGCTTAAAGTAATCACTTCCTGGACGATTTTCAATTGCGCCAGGCTCATGGTCTGGTGTCCGATGCGGTTCGCCGGCACCTGAAGCATGTATTCAAAGAGCGCGATCCCCCAGCTTATCATGATGGCGATAAACACCGGTTTTGAGGAAAGATTCTTTAAATGCCCGTACCAGGCAAACGTCATAAACACATTTGACATTGCCAGCAAAACTACTGTTTTAACTACATTGTTATCCATATCTTTTGCTCCTGCAAAAAGTTAACTCTTTAATACTAACCTGATATCTTACAGATTTAGAAGTACTTTTTCAAGTGCTCTGACAGGATTATGTCCGGCAAATGACCTTTTTCTTTTAAAGGGCGCAAGTGGTTTGGGAACGTTAATATTCGGCTTGTTTTTTGCCGCGTTGCAGATTATTGTAATCATAGTTTAGCAATCTTAATGGAGGAACGCTGATGATGGTCAGGTTTGTCTGCGGCAATTGCGGCCAGAAATTTAAAGCGGCGGAAGAATATGCCGGCCAGGCATCGCAATGTCCGGCTTGCGGCACGATGGTGCAAATCCCTGTTCCTGAACCGGCCCCCGCGGCGCCGGCGCCACTGCCGGACGTACCGGAGGTCAAGCAGGATATCCTCAGGTTTAAGCCGGTGTTCAAAAAAAGTGAACCAGCCCCGCCGCAGAAGGCAGACGCGCCAGAACATGACATCCCGGTCATTGACTCAACCCCGGCTCCGGAAGCTCCGAAGCTTACAATGAGGCTGCGCACCAGTCCGCAGCTCAATGACAATGCTCCCCCGGCCATCGTCGAATCTGAAGCATCGCCGCAATTTAATGCTCCGGCATCCGGCATAAAGATGCCTGCGGCGATAAAAGCTCCGGCCGCCGGACTGATAAAGCCTTCGGCGGCAGCCCCCAAACAGGCATTTCCCGTGGGGTTCACTCCTGTAACGCCCAAACTGCCGCCGGGCCTGCGGCTGGTCGAAGATGACGAGTCGTAATACGGCGGCTACCAGTACTGAACTCATTTTGCGCAGAATCTTAGAACTATTTTAAACGTTAAGTGTGGAATCATCTTCTCCGTCATATTATATTATGACAGCGCAAACTTAAAAATATATAAATTAAGGAATTAAGCTATGTTTATCAGGACAATTCTCTCTGGAACCGTATTGCTTGCAACATTCTCCGTCATGGCTGCCGACTGGCCGGTATGGCGCGGCGCGAAAGGTGACGGAACAACAACAGAAGCCGTAAGTTCTTTTGCCGATGCTCCGCTGTGGGAAATGAATGTCGGCAGCGGTTATTCCGCAGTCTCGGTTTACAAAGGCAAACTGCTCACCGCCGGCAATAAAGATGACCAGGACATTATTTACTGCCTGGATGCCGCGACCGGCAAAGAAATCTGGAACTGCGCCATAAAATGTGCGGCGACCAAAAATTATCCCGGCCCGCGCGCCACCCCGGTAACTGACGGCAGCAATGTTTATATGGTCAGCCGCGACGGCGACCTGGCCTGTATTGACTTGAACTCCGGCAAACTGAAATGGAGCAAAACCAAGCTGGCTACCGGCGCAGTAAAAAACTTGAAATGGGGCCTTGCGTCGTCGGTTCTGCTGTATGACGGCATGGCGATTGTCAATATCGGCGACAAGGGAATGGCCTTTAACGCAGCGACCGGCGAACCGGTATGGCAAAGCCAGGGCGAAGGCAATTATTCCACTCCGGTTGTTTTTTCATATAACGGCAAGAACTACCTCGCTATATTCTCTGCTGAAAAGCTGTTGATTCTTGAACCGCGCACAGGCAATGAGGTTGCCTCTTTTACCTGGATAACTAAATACAACGTCAATGCAGCCGACCCGCTTGTTACAGCCGACGGCTCCAGAATTTTTATCTCGTCCGGCTATGGTCATGGCGCGGCCCTGCTTGATTTTGACGGCCAGTCGCTGAAGAAGGTCTGGGAGAATAATAAACTGTGCAGCCATTTCACTACCCCGATCCTGATTGACGGCATTGCTTACGGGGTCAACGGAACCGGCGGCAAAGGCAATCTGTGCGCACTTAAATTGTCCGATGGCTCGTCCTGCTGGCAGTCGAAGGTAAACTTCGGTTCAATGATTCAAGCCGGCGACAAACTGGTATATATCGAAGATAATGGAACGCTTAATTTGATTAAACCATCCGCCGAAAAATGTGAAATTCTTAAATCGGTGAAAATTCCCAAACTGGGCTCCGCCAAGTGCTGGACAATGCCGGTTGTGGCCGAAGGCAGAATTTACTGCCGCAATGCCAACGGCCTGCTGGTCTGTATTGCCGCACAATAAAGCTGAAAATATATGGCTGCATGGAATAAAATCATAATCTGCTGCTGTGCTGAGCGCGGATGGATTGTTCCGGAAAACATCAAGCTCTTGTGCGCCTCTGCAAAGGCTTCCGGGATTGCCGTCGAATTGCATGCCGATTTCTGCCGCACAGCGGCGGAGCATCCCGAAATCCTCCGCAAAATAGCCCGGTCCGGACAAATATTAATCGGCGGCTGTCTGAACCGGGCGATGAAATCCATTTTCGCCGCTGCGGGAGCCGCATTGCCGGCCGGTTTTATTGATCTGCGCAGCGCCGTTCTGACTCCGGAAAAGCTGCGGGAACTCGGACTCGAACCTGCTGAAAAGGCTGATGCCGGAATCGAACTGCTGGCCGCCGAACCCGGCTGGAAGGCCTGGTTTCCGGTGATTGACCGCGAACGCTGCATAAACTGCGGTAAATGCCTGGATTTCTGTCTGTTCGGAGTCTACGAATTTGATGCTGAAAAACGGGTTCAGGTGGTCAACCCGGCCAATTGCAAGAACAACTGTCCGGCCTGTGCCAGAGTCTGTCCGCGCGAAGCGGTGATTTTCCCGAAATATAAAGATCCGCCGGTCAACGGCGCTGAAGTTGACGATAAAGCGGTTCCAAAAGACAGTCTGTTCGACGCAAAAGCCGGTGATGATTTATACAAAATGCTGGCGGAACGCAAAAAACTAGCCCGGAAATTGTTCCGGGACAAGGACGCTGAAAAGTGATCGAACGAATAGCATATCGCCTGTTAAGGGAGACATCGCCGAGGATTTTATGGAAGTTTGCCTATAACTTCGGCTGGAAAAGCATGCTTTCTGTAAATGCGTTTCAGCGCCGCCTGAAACGCGGTGAATTTTTTCCCGCGTTTATGGTAATGTCGCTGACCAACCGCTGCAATCTTTCATGTCAGGGATGCTGGGTGTCGCCGACCGATCCGCCGCGGGAACTGTCGCTGGAGCAGGTCAACAATGTGATTAACTGCTGTAAAGCCAAAGGTTCATATTTTTTCGGACTGCTCGGCGGCGAACCGCTGCTTTACAAAGGCCTGCTGGAGGTTATCGCCGCACATCCCGACTGTTATTTTCAAGTATTCACCAACGGACTGCTGCTGACCGAAGAGATCGCGCAGGCGATGCGCCGTCTCGGCAATATCACGCCGCTGATCAGCGTGGAAGGCCTGGAACAGGTCAGCGACATCCGCCGCGGCGGCAAAGACGTTTATAAGCGGACGGCAAGCGGGATTGAAGCCAGCACCGGGGCCGGGCTGGTAACCGGGGTCGCCGCCAGCATCTGCAAATCAAACTTCAAAGAGCTGGTCAGCCGTGATTTTGCCGAAGACTTGATCCGCCGCGGTGTTCACTATCTGTGGTATTACATCTACCGTCCGGTCGGACCCAGGCCGACGCCGGAACTCGCGCTGGATAAGGAACAGATTATCGAATTGCGCAAATTCATCGTAAATCTGCGCTGCGAAGTTCCGCTGATAATAGTCGACGCCTACTGGGACAAGGACGGCAAAGCGGTATGTCCCGGCGCAATCGGGCTCAGCCATCACATCAATTCCGCCGGGGATATCGAATTCTGTCCGCCGCTCCAGTTCTCAAAAGACAATATTGGCGACGGCGCGGATCTGGCCGGCATAATCGCGAAGTCAGACTTCCTGTCGGCTTTCAGAAAAATGGCGGCGGATTCCACCCGCGGCTGCATCATCATGGAAAAGCCGGAATTGATGAAGCAGTTCCTGGAACAGCAGCAGGCGGCCGACAGCAGCGGACGCGGTTCCGGCTATGAAGAACTGGCCGCCATGCAGCCGCAGCCGTGCCACCATCTCCCGGACAGTGAAATTCCGGAAAAGCACCGGGCTTACCGTTTTGCCAAGAAATACTGGTTTTTCGGTTTCGGCGCTTACGGCTGATTCCATCAATAATGAGGTCATGTTAAAACTATGCCGGACAATAATGAAAATAAAAAGGCGGCAGCGCCGGATTCTCTGGTTCCGCCACTGCCTGAAGAGCGCATAAAGCTGGTTGCGCAAGTTGCGGCATTTGTTGCTGAACATCATCTCAGCCCGCCGTTGTCGCTGGAGGAACTTGAGGAACTGTCGCTGGAAATAATCTCCGCATTCAAGCTGTCTCCGCAGTACCGGAAATGGCTGATGGTGATAATAAATAATGAAGTCTGGCGCGATACTGTCGCGGCCATACCGCGTGAGCGCCGGATGCTGATGCTGCCCCAATGCCTGCGCGACCCGGCGGCCTGCACTTCCCCGGTGGATAAACTGGGGCTGATCTGTCAGGGCTGCGGCAGTTGCGTCATCGGCGGGCTGGAAAAGGAGGCCGAAGACCTTGGCATTATGACTCTGGTGGCTGAAGGCTCCTCGCTCGTTGCCAATCTGCTCGATTCAGGTCAGCTTGATGCCGTGATCGGCGCCAGTTGCCTGGAAGCGCTCGAGAAAGCCTTTCCGTATATGGTTGCCCATGCCGTGCCGGGTATTGCGATACCTTTGAACAAGGCAGGATGCACTTCCACATCAGTTGACGTGGAAATGATCCGCCAGGCGCTCTATATGACCGCCCCCGGGGACTCCTCTTCGATCAATCTCGATGCTCTGCGCAATCATGTGAAAACCTGGTTTATGCCGGCAGCGCTGGAAGAATTGCTGGGACCGCCGGTCGGAGCGGCGGAAATTGTCGCCAGAGAATGGCTGGCCGGAAACGGCAAGCGGTGGCGTCCGTTCATGGCCGCCGCCGTATATTCCGTTCTTTCCGGCAATGCGGTTCCGTCCAAGGCATTGCGCCAGGCCGCGCTGGCGGTTGAATGTTTTCACAAAGCTTCACTGATTCACGACGACATCGAAGACGATGATGATTTCCGCTACGGCGAGGCCGCGCTGCATAAAAGCTACAATCTGCCGGTCGCGCTGAATGCCGGGGATTCGCTGCTGGGCGAGGGCTACCGCCTGCTGGCGATGTGCGATGTTCCGGATGCAGTCCGCTCGGCAATGTTTGCCGTCGCCACCAGCGGCCATCGCAATCTGTGCCGAGGACAGGGCGATGAGCTGGAATGGCGCCGCAATCCGACCGCGCTGCGGGTGTCTCAGGTGATTGAAATTTTCCGGGGTAAAACCTCGCCGGCGTTTGATGTTGCCATCGTTCTCGGCGCACTTTGCGCCGGAGCGGACGCCGCACTCTGCGGTCACCTGAAATCATTCAGTGATTCGCTCGGGATTGCCTACCAGATCAAAGATGATCTGGATGACTTTCAGAGCGAAAACGGCAATTCCGACGCTTTTGCCCTCCGGCTCTCCGTAATACTCGCCGCCGCTTGCGAAAATACTGACGGCGAACAGTTGATCCGGAAGTTGAACGGCTGCCAATCCAGAGAGGACGTCAATGCCGTTCTCGCGGCGGAAGCGGATGTTGATAAAGCCATTACCAAAGCCAGGCAGTTGTTTGAGCATTACCGGAATCAGACTGCCAGGGCATTGCGTCCCGTCACCCATTCCGGACTGAAACGCCTTTTATTCAGGATCGCTGGAAGGATACTCCAAAATGGCCCGAAAGACAGTCCCTCACTCAATTGAGATTTTTGAGACGCTGGCTCAAGCGTCCAGTCTGCTTCATCCGGAAGCAATGGACTCCATCGGCGGTTATATTCAAGGACAATTGTGTCCGGGCGGCGGTTTTGCCGACCGCAATGGCGACAGTGACCTGTATTACACCATGTTCGGACTGTCCTGTGCGGCGGCTTTGAATTTGAAAGTCCCATGTGACCGGATTGCCGGTTTTCTTGACCGCTTTCAGCCGGAAACGCTCGATCTGATTCACTTGAACTGCCTGATCAAATGCCGTGCGGCTGTAAGTCTGCTACGGAACCCGTCACTGGCTGCAATCGCCGGACGCTTCGCCGTCCTCCGCAATTTAAGCGTTGATTCTGCCACGAAGGCAGCCGTCAAACGATTGCTGGATGCGGATGACTGTAACAGCGCCTATGACTGGTTTATGCGCTTAAATGCCGCACAGGATTGCGGTTTGAAACTGCCCTGGAACAGCAAAACCATTGAGTCGCTGGAGTCCTGCCGTAAACCGGACGGCGGCTTTTCCAATCGCGTACAGATAATAACTCCGGCGCTGAACGCGACAGTCGCGGCAATTCTGTTCAAGCGGCAGTTGTCCGGCGAAAACGATGTTCCGGCGCTGACCTGGCTGGACGGACAAATCACCTCATCAGGCGGATTTAAGGCCGCGCCGGAAACCCCGCTGCCCGATCTGATGTCAACCGCCACGGCGCTGTTCACCCTTAAAGTATGCGGCGCGTTGATGCCGGAAATCCGGCGGTCAAGCCGCAGTTTCATTTTTGACCACTGGCATGAATCCGGGGGTTTTTCGGGAAATATAATTGATAATCACTGCGACTGCGAGTATACTTTTTACGGCCTGCTGGCCGCTGGAGCAATTAAATGAACAATCTGCAGAAAATTTTACTGTTTAATGCATTGAATATGGGCGAGAATGCTTTGAAAAAGCAACGCCATGCCGACGGGATATGGCGCGGTCGTCCTTCCTCCAGTGCGGTTTCCACCGCTGTCGCGGCGTTTGCCCTGGAAACCGCCGTACTGCATAAAAACCGCTTTGCGCAGGAAGAACGTGATTTAGTGGACGCCGCCGTCAAATGGCTGGCAGATCACCAAAACAGCGATGGCGGCTGGGGGGATACCCCTGACAGCCCGTCCAACCTGAGCGCTGCATTGTTATCCCGGGCGGCCTTGCGCTGCCGCAAGGAATCCCCTGAGGCGGCCACGGCGCTGCTCAAATCTTCGGAGTGGCTCAACCGCAATATTAAGGGCACTTCGCCTTCGGCAATCCGGAACGGAATACTTGAGTTTTACGGCAAAGACATGACTTTTTCCGTGCCGATTCTGACCATGTGCGCGCTTTCCGGGCAGCTTGATGAAAACGGTTCGCCATGGCGCAGTATTCCGCAGCTTCCGTTTGAACTGGCGGCGCTTCCGCAACGTCTTTTCAACTGGTTGAGACTGCCGGTTGTAAGTTACGCGATACCGGCCTTGATCGCGGTCGGGCTGGTCCGGTTCCGCAACGCCGGAAAAGGTTTCGGACCGTTAAGCTTTTTACGGCGGCTGGTCACGCCGCTGGTGTTGCGCAAACTTTCCAGAATGCAGCCGGAGAACGGAGGATTTCTGGAGGCGGAGCCGTTGACGGGATTCGTCATCATGTGCCTGTCGTCATCCGGGTTTGCCGACCATCCGGCAGTCAGTAAAGGCTTGCAGTTTCTCACCGCAAACATCCGGGAAGACGGCTCCTGGCCGATATCCACCGATTTGTCTTTATGGGTGACGACTCTGGCCGTCAAAGCTCTGGACATAGACAAGGAAATGCCGACGGAGGAACGCGAAAAACTGGCAGAACTGATAAAGCAGCATCAAACCGCGCGGGTTCATCCTTTCACGATGGCCCGCCCCGGCGGCTGGGCCTGGACCGACCGTTCCGGCGGTGTTCCCGATGCCGACGATACAGCCGGAGCGCTGGTGGCGCTGTCCATTCTTCAGCCGGAGAATTACGATTCACATGTGTTTGCCGGGCTGGAATGGCTGCTGCGGATTCAAAACCGGGACGGCGGCATCCCGACATTCTGCCGCGGCTGGGGACTGCTTCCTTTTGACCAGAGCTGCCCGGACATCAGCGCCCACGCTTTGCGGGCTTTCGTGTGCTGGCGGGACAAGGTTTCTCCGCGTATGCGTGAGCGTATTCAGCGGGCGATTTCCAGAATAGAAGCTTATTTGCTGAAATCCCAGCGGCAGTTCGGCTCCTGGCGGCCGCTCTGGTTCGGCGACCAGTTGCATCCCAAGCAGCAGAACCCGGTTTACGGAACGGGAATGGTGCTGAAAGCGCTGAAAGCGGATCCTGAAAAATCGGCGGACATGATTTCAGCAGCCGTTGACTTCCTGTTGTCGGCGCAAAATTCCGACGGCGGCTGGGGCGGCGCCGCCAATCTGCCGTCAAACCTGGAATGTACGGGAATAGCAGTTGACGCGCTGGCCGGATTCCCGGACACCGGACAACAAGTATTACAAGGCGCAGTTTTTATCGCTGAAAAAATCATTGGCGACGCCAACAGCATGCCGGAACCCAGTCCTATCGGACTTTATTTCGCCTCGTTATGGTACGGGGAACAGCTTTATCCGCTGCTTTTTACGCTGCCTGCACTCCGGGCAGTTGTCGCATCAATAAAAGATAAAACCGAAGACGGAGATTAACTTGCGGACACTGATTATCATATCAGCGGCAGTTTTGATCGCCTCGGCAGCGGCAGTTGCCGCATTGTTCTGGTGGCTCGACCGCCCGGTTCCGGCGTATGTCGTTCCCGGCCTGCCGGGGCAGGATAATGCGCCGAAAGAAAGATCACGCGGAGAAAAAGTGGAAATCGGCAAATTTTTCAGGAAGTTTTCCGATGACTCCGATTCAGGCCTTACTGGAGAATGGAGCCGGTTCCGCGGCGGGGATTCTTCAAATATCTGCAACGACGGCGTTCCGCTGGCCGATGCCTGGCCCAAACAGGGGCCGCGTATTTTATGGAGTCAGAAGCTTGGCGAAGGCCATGCGGCGGCGGCAATTTACAAGGGCAGGGTTTTTGTGCTGGATTATATTGAAGAGATCAAGGCCGACGCGCTCCGGTGCTTCTCGCTGGCCGACGGCCGCGAACTCTGGCGCAGATGGTATATTGTGGACGTTAAACGCAATCACGGACGCTCCAGAACAGTTCCGGCAGTCAATGAAAACGTCGCCGTCACCATCGGCCCGAAATGCCAGGTGATGTGTGTAAGTTCCGTCAATGGCGATCTGCTCTGGGGTATTGACCTGGTTGCGGAGTACGGCTCCGCGGTGCCGCAGTGGTACACCGGACAATGTCCGCTGATTGACGGTTCCGTGGTGGTGCTGGCCCCGGCCGGCAAAGATGTGCTGATGACGGGCGTTGACGCCGTCTCCGGGAAAGTCCTGTGGAAAACGCCGAACCCGGCCGGCTGGAAAATGTCGCATTCCTCGGTAACTCCGATGACTTTTGACGGACGCCGGATGTATGTATATTGCGCCCAGGGCGGAATTGCCGGAATTTCGGCGGAACCTGCGGATGCGGGAAAGATTTTATGGGAGAGTTCCGTCTGGTCGCCGTCAGTTGTCGCGCCGTCGCCGCAACAGCTTCCGGGCGGAATGGTCTTTGCCACCGCCGGTTACGGTTTCGGCAGCGTAGTGCTGAGAATAAAGCATGAAAATGACGGCACATTCAAAGCGGAAACAATCAAGAGTTTCAATCCGCGGCAGGCTCTTTCACTTGAACAACAGTCTCCCATACTGTACAATAATACACTATACGGGATTAGACCCAAAGACGCCGGCGCCGGCCGCTGCCAGATGGTCGGGGCCGATCCCGGGAACATTGCTGAATTTATTTATGCCGGCGGCCGGGAATTAAGATTCGGGCTGGGGCCGTTCATCGTCGCGGACAACAAGTTCTACATTCTCGACGATAACGGTACGCTGACCATGATGAAAATTGACGGCTCCGACGGAAAAATACTGGGCAGCCATCGCATCATCGACGGCAATGACGCCTGGGGGCCGCTGGCCGTTGCCGACGGCAGAATGATTTTGCGCGACTTGAACCAGATGGTATGCATTGATCTTACAGGAAAAATCAAAGACCGGGAAGAGGTGAAGAATCATGGAAAAGAGTGAATATCAGGAGGTCAAAAAGGCGGTAATGCTGGTTTCGGCAGCCATTGTGATCACCGTTTTGACGATAATTCTGACCCGGTCGGACGCATTGCAGAAACCGGTCAAACCGGTAATCTCCGCGCAAACGGCCGGCACATCCGCCGGCGCCTGGCGTGAAATATCGGGAATCAGGCAGGGCAATGATGAATTCACCGCCGTTGCCGTTGATGATCAAAACAGAATTTATGCCGGAATGAAATCATCCAAATACGGGAGTTTTTATATTGCCGTCTTTGCCTCTGACGGAAAACTGCTGGAGACAATCCCGGTTGATGCTCAAGCGTCAAGTCTGGCGGCGACCACTGACGGAGTGATCTATGCCGCCTCGGAAAATCAGATATCGGTAATCTCCCCCGTCAGCGGCAGCCGTCAGATCAAAAAGTGGCAGCAACTGGGCAGCAAAGCAATTTTAACTTCGCTGGCGGCGGACGACAAGCACGTTTTTGCCGCGGATGCCGGAAACCGTCTGGTTTATGTTTACGATCGTGACGGCAGGCTGACCAATACCGTAAAAGGAACTGACGGCTTTACCATACACAGCCCCTGTTTCGATGTGGCTGCCGACGGCAGCGGCGGGTTCTGGGCGGCGGATACCGGACGGCATCAACTGGAGAACTACACCGCGGACGGCAGATTTATTGCCGTATGGCAGGCCGAAAAAGACAATGGTTTTCTTGGATGCTGCAATCCGGCGCACTTTCAATTGATGTCGAAAGGGCGTATTGTTACTTCCGAAAAAGGCCTTGTCCGGATCCGGGTATTCGGTCCGGATGGAAAACTTGACAGCGAAGTATGCGGACCGGAGGCGTTTGAACCGGGCAGCACTTACGGGCATAATATCGCGGTGGACGGCAAAGACCGCATAATTGTTCTGGACCCCGCCGAAAAGGCGCTACGGATATTTGTCCATGAAAAGAATAAAGGCAATGTTCAATGAAAGACGCCGGTAATATGAATGTTCCGGATTCAAAATCGCGGCGCGACTGGCTGCTGCTGGCCGGCAGGGTCGCGGTTGCGGCGGCGCTTGGACTGGGCGGCGCGCTACTGCTGCGCCGGAGCTGTCCCGACGGATCATGCCCTGCCTGTCCGGAACAGGGCGGCTGCCGCAAACCTGACGCCGAGGCATTCCGCGAGCAGATCCGCAGGCGGAGCAGGGATGGAGGAAAGAAGCCATGAACGAAGAAATCAAACCGAATCCCGGTGACGAAAAACCGGGAAACACATCCGGCATATCCCGGCGTAACTTTCTGAAAATATGCGGAATCTCCGCAATGGCGGCTGCCGGGTCGGCAATGGTGCTTAAGCGCAAAGAGCTTGCCGGATCCGTATGGCAGCTTGACCCGGAGAAATGCATCCAGTGCGGCAGATGCGCCACCGCCTGCGTCCTTACTCCCTCAGCGGTCAAATGCGTCCATTGCTTTGCCCGCTGCGGCTACTGCGATCTGTGCAGCGGCTACTTCGTCCAGAAGCCGGTTGCGCTGGATACCGGCGCGGAAAACCAGCTCTGCCCGACCGGCGCGCTGAAGCGCACTTTCATTGAAGACCCTTATTTCCAATACACCATTGATGAGAAACTCTGCATCGGCTGCGGACGCTGCGTCAAAGGCTGCGCCGATTTCGGCAACGGGTCGCTGTTTCTCCAGATACGCCATGGACGCTGCAAGCACTGCAATGAATGCGCGATCGCCGTCGCCTGTCCCGCCGATGCGTTTAAACGCGTGCCTGTCACCAACCCCTATCTGATGAAAACAGACGTTCCGGGAGGCAAAAAAACATGAGCATGCCGCGAAAAGTGTTTAGCTGTCTGGGACTGTTCTTTGCGGCAATGCCGCTGCTGACGGCACAGAACCGCTTCCCGAAGCCGGATTTTACCAACGGCTATAAAGTACCGGAATTAAGTCCGCTGCCGACCGCCGCCTCGCCTCTGGAACGGGCGATGCTGTCAATAGCTCCGTATCTGCAATACGCGGCACTGGCCATGCTGCTGATCTTCCTGATATTGTCCTGTTACTTTTTGTACCGTAAACGTTCCCGGCGCGGCGTTCTGGCGCTGGCGCTGGCGGCTGTCGCGTTTTTCGGGTTCATTGTCGGCGGCTGCATCTGCCCGGTCGGCTCCATCCAGAATATTGCCGCCGCCGTCTTCAACCCTGAATTTCCAATGTCGCCGGTCGTGCTGGGGATTTTTTTGCTGCCGCTTTTCTTCGCGCTCTTTGCGGGAAGAGTCTTCTGCGGTTCGGTCTGTCCGCTGGGCGCAATTCAGGAAGTCGTCAATTTCTATTCGTTGAAAGTTCCGCCGCTGCTTGACCGCATCCTCCGCACCATCCCTTTATTCTATCTCGGGTCCGGCGTGCTGGCTGCCGCCACCGGGATCGGGTTCATCATCTGCCGGTTCGATCCGTTTGTCGGATTGTACAGAATGTCCGGGCCGTTCTTCATCCTGACCGCCGACGGCGGCCTGCTGCTGCTCGGGGTGTTTGTGGCGCGGCCGTACTGCCGTTACCTGTGTCCTTACGGCGTCCTGCTGGGCTGGCTTTCCAAACTTTCCTCCAGACGGGTGTCCATCACTCCGGATGAATGCATCCGCTGCCGGCTGTGCGAAGATGTCTGCCCGGTGGATGCGATCGTGCCGCCGTCGCCGCCAAACGAGGACCGCGAACCGCTGCGCAAATCGCTGCGCCGGATAATACTGCTGCTGATACTGCTGCCGCTGACGGCGGCAGCGTCGGGAGTCACCGGATATTTTCTCGGGGCTCCAATCAGCCTGCTGCATCCGAAAGTCGAGCTTTACCGTCAGGTGAGCACCGAGCTTGCCGCCGGAGACCGTCCGCAAACTGATGCATCGCTGGCTTTCCGTTCATCCGGAATCCCGGTGGCGAAACTTCAGCAGGAAGCCGGCGGAGTCGTCTCAAATATCCGCCTCGGCTCCTGTATTCTCGGGATCTTCCTGGCGCTGGCGGTTATGGCCAGATTGTTTAATTTTTCCAAGCGGCGCGAACAGAAGGATTATCAGGTGGAGAACAGCCTTTGCGTCTGCTGCGGCAGATGCTACAACGTCTGCCCGCGTGATAAACGCAACCGGATCATGCTCAAAGAAGGCGGGTAGAGATGAATAAAGTCTCTATTAAAACCAGAAATACCATTCACCGGACCGCGCTGGCGGTGGTTGTGGTTGCCTCGGTATTTCTGCTGGCCGTGATCATGATCATGCTTCTCCAGTACCGCCAAATCAAACGCACCGAACCGCTGGATTCCCCGGCGCTGGCCGGACTGCGCGGACGCTATATCACGGAAGAACGCGGCAATGAACAGTTGAAAGAGCAGATCCGGCAGTTGGATCTGCTTTCGCGCCGTGCCTGGTTTACCGGGCAGGATCAACTCCATACCGGCGGATTTCTGATTATCGGCGGCATGATTGTAATGCTGACGGCGTTGCAAATCGCCGCCTCAACCCGCCCGTTTCCGGAAACTCCGCCGTGCGGCGTCACTTCAACCGACAGAGCCGCCGCCCGGGCCAGAACCGGCATTGCCGTCGGCGGCGCCGCCGTGCTGCTGCTGGCCGTAATGACGGTTTTTCTGGTTAAACCCTTTGCGGCACCGGCTGGCAAAGCCGCTTCCGCCGTGAAAGCGGCGGTTAATCCTCAGCCTGCGGAAACGCCGGCTGCTCCTGAAGAATTTAACCGTAACTGGCCGTTTTTCCGGGGGCCGGACACCATCGGCTCAGCCGGGGACCGCAAACTGCCCGGCGGCTGGGACGGCAAAACCGGCAAAGGCATTCTCTGGAAGTCGGAAATCCCGCTGCAAGGCTACAACTCGCCGGTGGTCTGGGGCGGCCGCGTGTTTGTCTCCGGCGGCAATAAGCAGAGCCGTGAGATATACTGTTTCAGCGCCGCTGACGGCAAACTGCTCTGGCGGCTTGCAGCCGACAATATTCCGGGTTCTCCGGCGGTTCCGCCGGAAGTAGCCGAAGACACCGGCTATGCCGCTCCGACGATGGCGGCCGACGGCAAGCGGGTTTTCGCGGTCTTCGCCACCGGCGATCTGCTCTGTGCCGGCATGGACGGCAAACGGCTGTGGGCGGTGAATCTGGGAGTTCCCAAAAATCACTACGGCTATTCCAGTTCGCTGTTAATCGCTGACGGCAGGCTGATCGTCCAGTTCTTTGATGAAAACCGGCAGTTGCTGGCGGCTTTGAACCCCGCCGACGGCAAGCCGGTATGGAGCGCCGACCGCAAAACCTCAATCTCCTGGTCTTCCCCGTCGGTGATTAACGCCGGCGGGCGCAAACTTATCGTCACCGTCACTTGTGACGCCGTAGAGGCGTTTGACCCGGCCAATGGCAGTCCGGTCTGGCAGTTGAACTGCATGGGCGGCGAGGTCGGCACCTCTGCCGCTTATGCCGAAGGACGGCTGCTGGTCGCCAACGATAACGCCTGCGCCGCAGCCATCAGCGCGACCGACGGCAAACTGTTGTGGAAAACTACTGAACTCACCCTGCCGGACGTATCTTCGCCGGTGGCATTCGGGGATGCAATGTACCTTTTCGCCAGCAGCGGCGTTGTCACTTGCGTTGACGCCGCCACCGGCAAAAAGCTGTGGGAAAAAGAGCTCGGCGCCGGCTTTTACTCTTCGCCGCTGCTGGTTTCCGGGCGCATTATTGTGTTCAATATGGAAGGCAATGCCTTCATCATCAAGCCGGACCGCGAAAAATACGTTCAGGAAGCCGCCTGGTCCCTGGGCGAAAAAGTAGTCGCCACCCCCGCCATAGTTGACGGCAGGCTCTATCTCCGGACGGACAAGTTCTTATACTGCATCGGCGACAAAAACGGAATAGGAAAATAAAAGTTGCATCCTTTATCTATTCCTGCCAGTAGCCCAGTTTTTTGAGATTCGTCAGAATCTTATTGTGTCCCTTTGAAGTCTCAATAGTGAGCATGAGTTTCTTGTCAGGCATATAAAAAGTTACCGCATCAAGAATAGCATTTCCTCGAAAACTACCGGGGCCATCTCCAACCATTACGCTCCAACTCATTCCGCTTTCCTGGGCGAACACAACCGGAACAGGTTTAAAGTCGGGATGTATCTGTCCGGCCTTTTGCTTTTCCTCGACACGTTTAAGAAAAGCGTCACTAACCTTGTAAGCCCGGCATTCCAGCGTCTTCGGCCAGCGGCTCAACACGGCTCCTTCCTTCTTCTCCCTGTATCGCATTTCTGCTCCGGCGGCAATCGTCGATATTTGACAAGCCAAAGGAAAGTTCGGCTTAATATCATCTGTAACCGGACATGTTTCATATCCCGCAGCGCCTTTAGCAATGACTGGAGCCATTACTTTTTGATACCGGTCAATCAACACGTCCATCAGTCTCAACATCTCCGGGTCAGCAGTCTCTTTGGTGATAGTTGCGGGCGTGGTGTCGAGAATGACTGCTGTCTGGATTCGGCCTTTGGTTGCCTCTCTCACGGCTGCATTGATTTTGGAAATAGACGTTTCTTTAAAAGCAATGCCTTTCGTCAGCTGGATATTCCATTCATATGGACAGTTATGTGCAAAGGCCGATCCTGAAACTGCGACAAAGGCTGCTGCGGCAGTGGCAAGTTTTCTCTTCATCTTCCTTCTTCCTCAACGCAACAAGTTCTTATACTGCATCGGCGACAAAGCGGAATAGGCTCACGGCCTGGTGAACAGCCGGTTTCTCAATACCGGATTCCATTTTACCGATGCCAGTTCGCTGGTAATTACCAGGTCGCCGCTTTCCGTCACCACGGTATGCGGAATCATAAATCCGTCCAGCAGTTTATAGTTGCGGAAAAGAGTGACCACCCTCTCGCTGCCGGACGGGCCGGCGTCCTGCTGCTCGATCGTCTTTACCAGCAAACTGCGCTCTTTGCTGATGAAAATAATTACCGGCTGAACCTCGTAACCGGCCAGCGGATAGCCGGTCAGCTTCCAGCAGTCTTCCCCGTCAATCATTTCGGAACCGTTCAGGATGGTTTTGGAGAATATGTCTTTAGTGCGGGAGTCCGGCGCCAGGTAAACCGCCTGGAACTTCAACTCTTCAAGTTCTTTTCCGGCGATTGGCCGCAGTCCGCAGCCGGAATCATATTCCCAGCCGGTTTTGCCGTCACAGGCGATCACATCCGTGCCTTCCGCGTTCTTGAATTCGAACCGGATCTGGGACGGCGACTTGATGCTGACGATCAGTTCGCTCTTTTCTTTGCTGTTTGATATTGCATTATAGGTGAATACGGAAGTCTTGATGGATGGCAGTTTATGACCCGGGTCAGTCGTTTTTTCCATCTTCTCGAAAATCGACTCAGCGGAAGGCGGCCCGAAAATCGTCTGACAGCCGGTGACCCACAATGCGGCGGCAACTGCGATTAATACCAGTAAGCGTTTCATTTTCTTCCTCCATGCTATATGCAATTTATTGTACTCTCTGATTTAAAATACCACAACGTCCGGCTAAATCAAGAATGCCGCCGAAAATCGGGTTATTCCGGATATTTTGGACACCCCGAAGCATTTTCAGAACGGTCTTACGGGTTTCCGGTATGGTCAACATTTTGGACACCCGTTGAACACATTCTGGACACCCGTCCTGGACAACATGTTTGCGCATATGGACCATTATGGACTTTATGACCTGTACATTCTGGACACCCGTCCTGGACAACATGTTTGCGTATTTGGATCATTATGTATCTGTACATTTTGGACACCCGTTGAACACATTCTGGACACCCGTCCTGGACAACATGTTTGTGCATATGGACCATTATGGACTCTATGCACCTGTACATTCTGGACACCACTCGAGCATATTGTTTTCATAACTTTTCCCGCTTCCAATACATTCTGGACACTGGTTCCGCATCCCGCAGTCGCGGGAGATGTTTCCTCCATCGGCCCCATCAGGCACATTCACCCCATTTTTAATTTTAGAAAAAAGTCTACATATATGGCAGTTTTGTCAACGAAAAAATGCGCAAAGGATTTGATTGCAATATATTAGCGCTAGCTTTTGCAGATCGCGAATATAAGCAGGCCGGTCAAAATCAGGGCCATTGCCACCGCTTTGCCCCGGATGTTCAGGTCGCGGAAGTAATAGACCCCGATCCCGAACGTGACCAGGCAACTGCACCGGCGGATCAGTGACAGGATCGAAATCCTGGTATCCGGGATACTGACGGCGTAGAAATAAAGCCAGTCGGCCAGAATCAGCAGCATGCCGGTCAGCGGAATCGACCAGCGCCAGATAAATTTCCTGCCGTCCGCGAATGCCGTCCGGCGAATCTGCCAGGCCGCCCCCAGTATCAACACCAGGTCGACCGAAAACCAGAACTGCACCGTATTGCGGGGGATGTGAATTACGCCGAGCAGATACTTGTCGTAAAGCGCCGAGGCCGCCCCCAGCAGCGTGCCGAACAGGATCAGATGCACTCCCCGGTGACGCCGGAAAGAGATCCCCTCCATTTTGCCCATGACGGAAAAGAGATAATAGCCGCCGAAAATGCTCGCCATCCCCAGCGCCTGGACCAGGCCGGGAAATTCGTTGTAGAGAAACAGACTGCCGATGAAAGTCCACAGCGGGGCGCTGGCCCGGACCGGCGAGGCAATGGAGATCGGCAGTTCGCGCATGGCATAGTAAACGCAAATCCAACTGGACCCGACCAGCAGCGATTTCAGCAGAATCAGCCACCAGTGCGTTCCGCCGCAGCGCGCAATGGCAAGCGCCTGTCCCGAAACGACTGCGCCGAACAGGAAAAAGAGCGTTCCCGACAACGTCGCAAAGAAGAGGACCGGCATCACCGAATTATCGCGTACCGCGTGTTTTTTGCACAGATCGTAAAAGCCGAGGCCGATGGCGGAACCCAGTATCGGCAACAGCCAGCCCGAAGCAACCGAATTCATTTCAATCCTTAAAAGTAAAAAATATATCCGGTAAATATACCACGTTTTCAGGCGAAAAACAGGGGATATTCAAAGCAAATATTCACTCTTGCTACGGATTGGCGAAGAGGTAGATGTTGCCGCCGGTATCGGCGATGATGATATTGCCGTCAACTACCGCCGGACTCGCGTTGACCGGAAGACCGGTTTCGTATTTCCAGCGTTCGGTTCCGGTATCCAGATTGATGATGTACAAGATTCCGGTTTTGTCCGCCATTACGGCGCTATTGTCGCAGATTACCGCTCCGGCATTGATTTCGCCGGCGGCCTGGAACTGGCCGAGTTTTTTTCCGGTTTTCCGGTCAATGAAGTGCAATATTCCGGCGTGATCGCCGGCAATAACCTGTTCGCCGGTGACCGCCGGGGGGGCGCTGAATTCCGCGCCGGGGTAAGACCAGATAATTTTGCCGTCGGCCAGATTCACCGCGCAGAGCTCTTTGCCGTAATTGCCGACATAAGCGACGCCGTCCCGGATTGCGGGGGAACCGGGAATATAGGATTTCAGGTGTACGGCCCTGGTTTCTCTGCCGTCTTTCAGGTCAATAATCCGGAGTTCGGCATCGCAGCCGCCGAACACCGCGAGCTGCAGCAGCGGGGATATGGCCACCGCGCCATTGATGAAATTTTTAGTCGGAGCTGACCATAGCTGTTTGCCGTCCGCGGCATCCAGGCAACGGACCTGAAAATCATACGCGCCGAAAATCACCGCCTGCCGTCCATCGCCGGTTTTGAAGATGTTGGCGGAACCGTAGATCTGTTTGCCGCAACTGTATTTCCAGTACACCGTGCCGTCGTTGAGCGACAGTTGAAAAAAGTCTCCGGCGAGGTTGCCGATGTAAATTTTATCCCCGGCGACCAGCGGGGGAGCCTCGACGGCACAGCCGGACGCGAATTTCCATAATAATTTGCCGTCGCGAAGCCGCAGCGCGTAAACATTGCCGTCCCGGCAGCCGAAAATCACTTTGCCATGCGCGATTACCGGCGATGATTCAACGGATTCGCCGGTTTTGAAAGTCCAGATCAGTTTGGGCCTGTCCGGCAGTTGTGCGGCGGAAGTTCCGGTGAGTTCCGGGTCGCCGCGAAAAAGCGGCCAGTCGGCCGCGCCGGACTGCATTTTTCCCGTCATTTTAATTTTCGGTTTCCGTGCCGATTTATGGTGCATGACAAAAAAAGCGGCCAGTAGTCCGAAGACCGCAATGCCTAAAAATACCCGCATTATCCAATTCATTAGTTTTTTCCTGAATTCGTTTTAACCACAGAGACACAAAGACACAGAGGGAAAACTTTTTAAAGATTAAAGCTTTTCACTTTTGTCTTTATTCTGACTTCCGGCTCCTGACTTCTCTATTTTGATCGACAACGCCCCGGTCGGACAGGCGGCGGCACATTCCGGGCCGATTCCTGCCAGCGCTTCCATCATTGAATGCCCCAGCGGCGCACCCAGTTCCACTTCATAACCGCGCCCGTTAAATACGGGACCCACGGCTTTGCCTTCAGCTTCGCCGATTTTTATGCAGATGCCGCAGCGGATACACTTGCCGGGTTCGTAAATTATCTCTCCGGCGTCTATCCGCTTGAAAGCGTGGCGTTGCGACGGTATCCGGAACTGCTGCGGCATATACTCGGATGCATACTTGCGCAGAATGCAGTTTTCATATTTCCGGCAGTCGCAATGCAGGCAGCGGGCGGCTTCAAGGCCGGCCTCCGCATTATCCGTAACGGCGGTTTTGATGCTGGCGGCGCCGTCCGTAAACTGCCGCATATCTTCGGCGGTGACTTCGCCGAAGCGGTGGTCATAGCGGTTTTCCGCTACAAAATGGCGTCCGTGCTCCAGCCAGGAGATGACGGCGTGTCCTGACTCAACGCCGTCGGCGACGGCCTGAATCCCGCTGGCATGGATGGCCATGTCCTCGGCGGCGAAAACGCCTTTGATCGAGGTCATGAAAGACTGCAGTTTGGTGAATGCGCCGTTTTCGTCAGTTTTCAGCAGAGAACTGAAAATGTTCATGCTGTGGCTTCCGACGCACAGCAGAACCGCGTCGAATTCCTTAAGCAGCCATCCGGCAACGTCCTCCGGCGTGATTTTCGCGGAGCACCGGAACGTGATTCCGGCAGCGGCCAGCCGCGCCAGCTCATTTTCGAGCAGTCCGGAGTATTCCGGCGGCAGCAGTCCGGCGATCTCCAGCCCCGGTTTATCGCCGGATTCGAAGACGGTGCAGCGGCAATCGTGCTTGCTCAGCATGTCGGCCGCCGCGAGTCCGGCGCAGCCGCCGCCGACCACGGCGACGGAATATTTGCGCGTCTGGTTTTCCGGCGGAAGGTCTTTCGTTCTTAACGCCGCATGCAGGATGGCGACGATGTCAAGCGGGGTATCGTGCCGTCCCCGGCGGCAGGCTTTTTCGCAAGGCCGCCGCTTGCATAACATGCAGCTCAGGTGGGGCAGCGGCATTCCGTCATGAATCAGATCAGCCGCGCCCGGGAAATCATTCGCCGCAACTTTATGCAGCATGGCCGGAATGTCGAAGAATACCGGGCAGCTCAGCCGGCACGGCGCATCGCAGTCGCCGACATGCTCGGCCAGCAGAAATTCCAGGGCATGTTTGCGGAATGCCCTGACTTCCGGACTGGAGGCGTCGATCCGCATACTGGAACGGACCTTCGTCGAACACGCCGGAATGATATCCTTATCCACTTCGCGCACTCCGCAGACCATGCAGGTATTGCAGGCTCCGTGCCGCCGGGAAAAACAAAGCGAGGGGATTGCGATGCCGGCTGCTGCGGCGGCGTCAAGCACAGTCATGTCTTCGCTGACCTCAATCTCCTGATCGTCAATTTCCATCGTAAATTGTCTCATCAATGCACCTCCACCGCATGCTGCGGGCAAAGCTTGCGGCAGACCCCGCATTTGACGCATTTTTCCTGGATGATGCGCTGCTTCCGGTAGGGTTTGAATTCAATGGCCCCGGCCGCGCAGTTTTGAGCGCAGATGGTGCAGCCGATGCAGTCATCATTGATTTCGAACCGGATCAAATCCCTGCACTTCCCGGCAGGGCATTTCCCGGCAATATGCGCTTCGTATTCGTCGCGGAAGAAACGCAGCGTCGACAGCACCGGATTGGGGGCGGTCCGTCCCAGTCCGCAAATGCTCCCGCGTTTAACCAGTCTGCCCAGTTGCTCCAGTTCTTCAAGATCGCCCTTGACGCCTTTGCCGGCGCATAGCCGGTCGAGAATCGCCAGCATCCGGACGGTGCCGATGCGGCAGAATGTACATTTCCCGCAGGACTCGCGCCGGGTGAAACTCAGGAAATAGCGGGCGATATCAACCATGCAGTCATTCTGGTCCAGCACCACCATGCCGCCGGACCCCATGATGGCGTCCAGTTCCTTCAGCGCTTCATAATCCACCGGCGTGTCCGCATGGTCCGCCGGAATGCAGCCGCCGGACGGTCCGCCGATCTGCACCGCTTTAAACGTCCCGTCCGGCACGCCGCCGCCGATTTTTTCGACGATGTCGCGTACCGTCATGCCCATCGGCACTTCAATCAGGCCGCCGCGCTTTATTTTTCCGGCCAGCGCGAAAGTTTTTGTGCCGCGGCTGTGCCTGGTACCGTAACGGCTGAAATCTTCCGCGCCGTGCGAAAGTATCCATGGAATCGAGGCGAACGTCTCGACGTTGTTGATCAAAGTCGGAAAACCTTCAAAGCCGGATTCGGAAGGGTATGGCGGCCGCGGCGAGGGCATGCCGCGCCTGCCTTCCAGCGAAGCGATCAGCGCGGTCTCCTCGCCGCAGACGAACGCCCCGGCGCCTTCGACCACCTCCAGGTCAAACGAGAACCCGCCGGACAGAATATTCTGTCCGAGCAAACCGTGCCTGCGGAAGCGTTCCACGGCTGCCCGGACGCGTTCCACCGCCAGCGGATATTCTTCGCGGACATAGATAAAGCCATGCGCCGCGCCGACGACGTAAGCGGCGACAACCATTCCTTCAAGAATCCGGAACGGAAAAGATTCCAGCAGCATCCGGTCCATGAACGCGCCGGGATCGCCTTCATCGGCGTTGCAGATCACATATTTCTTTTCCGCTTCCGCCGCGGCGACCTGCTGCCATTTTATTCCGGTCGGATAGCCGCCGCCGCCGCGACCGCGCAGCCCGCTGCTTTTAATTATTTCGATAATACTGGACGGGGAGGACCGGAGGGCGTCTTTGAACGCGGCAAAGCCGTTAAAATCGATATATTGCGAGATGTCGAGCGGGTCCAGTTCCCCGGCGCAGTAGGTGACGATGCGCGTCTGCCCGGATTCCTCCCCGCAGGCGCATAGTTCATTAAGCTCGGGAACGGCGTAGCGGCAGACGATTTCCGACTGACTGCCGCCGAGGATTTTAGCGGCCAGTTCCAGCGCTTTCGCCAGCAGCGTCCGGCGTATTCCATGCGGACGGAAATGCGCCGCCAGAATACTGGCGACCGCATCCGGCTTGACAGTGGCGTAATAAAAGCTTCTGCCGGAATCGCCGTCGGCGACTTCCAGCAGCGGGGAACGGAACGACATGCCGGTGCAGCCGACTTCTTTCACTTTCACCGGCAGATCCAGTTCATCTATGCAGCGTTTTAGTTCGTTTAGAACCGCATTGCTGCCGGAGGCGGCGCAGCTTGAGCAATTACATATTCTGACTTCTCCGCTGATTTCATTTCTGGCCGACTGCTGTATCCGGTCAACAATCTGCCGTGAACTCAGAAAATCTTTCAAGACATTTTCAACTTTATCCGGGTCAACCTGTCCGTAAACCACATCGTCAATCCTGACGGCGGGAGCCAGCATGCAGCAGCCCAGACAGGCGACAGTTTCAACCGTGAACAGTCCGGCCGGGTCGGTGTCGCCGCCTTCGGGGATTGCCAGATATTTGCGGAACGCCTGAAAAACATCATTGGCCCCCTTGACGTGGCAGGCGGTGCCGATGCAGACCTGAATGAAATGAACCCCGGCCGGCAGCAGCCGGAAACGCGAGTAGAAAGTGGCGACTCCGCTGATCTGCGCCGGAGTGAGGCTGGTAATTTCCGGCAGATAGTCCAGCGCCTCCCGCGGCAGATATTTCCAGCGCCGGTTGATCCGCATGAGCAATGGAATCAGCGCGCGGCGGTCGCGTCCGGTTTCGGCAACCATGGCATCGATTTCATGCAATTCGATGTTCTTTCCGCTCATTCCTTTATTGTTCCCGTTTCTTATTTAATTTATAATATGCTGGATTACAGCATATTATAACACATTGCAGCCATAAATTAAATCAATCCGGCACAGATGAAAATACAACGGGGCAGACAATAAATCAATTGGAATGGCGGAATTTCTCTGACCGGAATTCTGACGGCTCAAGTTCTGCGTTTGATAATTTCGGGAGAAGGGGCCGGAGTTGTTTGCCCGGTTCCGCCGTTAATCACTGCCAGGAATTCACCGGCAAGCCATTCGAACGGATATTGGATGGTTGATATTTCGTCGCAGAGGCTGGTAAACAGCGGACTGTTGTCCATGCCGAGAATGGAAATTTCCCGCGGGACTTTAACGCCGTGCCGTTCCAGCGCGCGCAGGGCATTGAGCGCCAGCCAGTCATTATGGCAGAACAGCGCGTCAACTTTGTTTGTTTTAATGAATTCTAGCAGGCTGTCCTGATCCCGGTCGGTGATGATTTGCGGTTTCAAGCCGTGCTTCAGCATATTCTCGCTGTAGCCGGCGGCCCGTTCCTGAACCGCATGGCTTTGCCGGTTATAAGTAAGGTGCGCGATGTTATGCCTGCCCAGGGCAACGAAATAATCGACCGCGGCCGCGCCGCTGGCCTTTTCATCCGGATGCAGAAAAACTGTTTTGCCGCCTTTGCAGCGGCTGAGGAATGATGCGACGGGCATGTCCAAACCGGCAGGAAGTTTGAATCCGTCCTCATGCGGCACAACCAGCATCGCGCGGCACCGTCTTGCGGCAAATTCGTTGATCAGTTCAGTCATTTCCTCCGGCGTGTCGGTCGGGGTGATTATCAGGTGAAGCCCGGTCCGGTCAAGCGCTGATTTTACGTTTCCGGCAAAATCCATCAGAAAGGCACTGTTCAACTGCGGGATTACCGCCGCGACGATGCGGCTTCGGCCGGTCATCAATTCCCGGGCCGCCGGATTGGCGCGGTAGCCGTGCAATTCGGCGGCTTCGAGAATTCTTTTCCGGGTTTCCCTGCTGATCCCGTCGCGGCCGTGCAGGGCGCGGTCAACCGTTCCCTGCGACACTCCGCATAGTTTTGCCAGTTCAATAGACGATATCATTCACATGCCGTGTATTCGATTTTTTCCGTTTCAATAGTGCCTTCGCATACTTTAACGAATGGTTTGCCGTTTTCAACTCCGGACAGTCCATATCCGGTGGCGGTTGACAGAAAACTGGTGAAATCGCCTTTGATGCGCGGTGCGATATGGAGTGTTTTCTCCGCGGCATCGTAGCTGATGCCGGTCAGCCCCTGCAGCAAGCCGTAGCTGGCCATGGCGCGGGCGTACCAGTGGCCGCACTCATACTCGTTGTAGGGATTACGGCACGAACCGTCATGCCGCTGCCGGAGGATACGGACTATTTCGAGTCCTTCATTGACGCATCCCGTCAGCATCAGATGACTGGCAACCTGATACTCGATCCCGGTCCACACTTCCTCGCTGTAGACGAACGGCAGTGCAAGCCTTCCGCCATGCGGCCAGGTGCAGAGCAGCAACCCGCCGTCCCCGCCGAACGCGTAGCTGGCGCGCTGCGGATTGACGTGGTCGGTAAGATCGCGTTTCAGATTGTATTTGTATACTGCCAGCAGATGGCTCTTCACTTTTTCCGGGTCGAGGATTTCGCCGACGCCGCAGACTTCCGCCATCCAGGCACCGAGCACCCCGTCGGACAGACAGCCCCTGCCATACTGGTATTTCGGGCCTTCCTGCTTCAGCAATTCGGCAGCTTCCGGCGAGTAACCGATACCGGAGTATGCCAGTGTCTCCGTGTCCGCCGGCGATTTTGCGCGCAAGCCTTCCCATACGATTTTCTGCTCAAAATATTCGCCGTTGAACAGTTCATTCTCAAGATACTTGCGCCCCCTGGCGTAAAGTTCATCGTACAATGGAGTTGCTTCGCCGAGATGCGCTCCCATCAGCGACGCGGCTTTCAGCGCGCCGAGGTAGAAGCTGGAGCACATGCCGTCCGGCCCCCAGAATTCGATGTCATAAGTGTTGTGATGCGGCTCAACCAGCACTCCCGCATGTTCCGGGTCCCAGGTCGCAATGCAGTAATCCAGGCTGGTTTTAGCCTTGGGCCAGAACTCTTTCAGCCAGGCGTCGTCGCCTTTGATCCGCCATTCGCGATACAACTTCATCAATCCTCCGAGCTGACCGTCAGAGGCGGCGTGAGGCATTTTCTTTGCCGCCTGGGAGATCGGCAGATTATGACGGAAATTCTGGAACCCGTCTTCAAACTGGGCTTCGTTGAATTCGGTCTGCCGCAGCGAGCGTTCAAATTCAGGGAACAGATGCGGCAGCACCTGGGCATAATTCCAGACGTGGGTGCAGGAGCCGGAACAGCATCCGCCGCAGTCGCAGCAGCCTTCCCAGCACCATAGCCTGCCGCCTTTTTCCCGCAGCACAGTGGGTGATTTCAGGATTGTCAGGTTCGCGTCAATGGCATCCGTCACTTCCGGCGGCAGCGTATTGGCATAAAGCGCACGGGTAAATTTCTCAGTCCTTGCCCTGAGTCCGGCGTAATTGGCTTTCCAATAGTCGCCGACAGCGTCAATACCGTCAAATTCAACCGAATACCACGGTTTATAGCAATCGTATTTCTTGCGGTCATCATCTTCCACTACATGGACTGATTTCACCTCTGACTCCGGCATGTACCAGGCGAACTGCAGCGGAATGGTAATTGACTTGCCCGGTTCCAGGCAGAACTCGCAAGCCACCGTGCCGCCCTGGCTGGCTTGCGAATAATCATCGTTAAATTCATCGTTTTCAGGGCATCTGCCCTCTTCTGTATCATGCCAGACCGCGGTGCGCTGGTCAAACCAGCCGCCTCTGAACCAGGAAGGATTGACTTTCACGCCGGGCAGATTGATGAATGCGGCGAAACTGCCGGGAAGTTGTTTTACCGCGCCCGACTCATCCGCTTCTCTAAATGCCTCCAGCACCAGACCGTAAGCCGACTTGCGAACACGACTGCTCTCTTTTGTGTGCTTGTTCGTGGTAAAATTCATGGCGTTGAAACTGAACACCGCCGTTTGCCTGTCCGGCGAGTTGTTGGTGAAAGTATATTCGACAGCCGCCACCGGCAGGCTGCTGTTCTTGGTATCATTCGGAATAAACGGGCTCCAGCCGGTGAGTTTTACGTCCAGCGGCATGTCCGGATGTTTCAATTCTATATTGCCGAACGGAAATTGCGCGGAAAATGCCGCCTCCGCATAGCGCGGCAGGCCGAACGGAAAATTCCCCAGCCCAAGTGCGGATGCCGGTTTTTGCACGATTATCCGTTGTGAAGCCGGCCCTTCCAGTACGCGGGTTTTGCCGCTGCCTTTAATATGGACAGCCGCATATGCATAAGGCTCGTTATTCTTGTCATGATGATGAAACAGCGATACATTGGACAGTCCGCCGCAGCCTTTCAGGCAGATCATGCCGGCGCCGATACCGCCCATCGGATAAGCGATGAGATCACAATTTTCTCCACGGTAAACTTTCGAGTCCTGCTGCCTGGCTGACATAATTGGTTTTCCTTAATTAAAATTAATGTTCTTTAACGGTTAAATTATTATCGTGTAGTTACACGTTGATAATAATTATATATGCTGACTTAATTTTTTGCAATCATAAAAAAGATAAAAATTGAAAAAGTTCCGTCGGCTGCCAAAACGTGTTTTTTTTGAAACAGGGGGTTGACAACTTTAGAAAGAAGCGGTATAATCATTAACAAGTCACCTATTTAAATAACCTTTGGTACTTTTGGGATTAAGAAAGATGCGGATGACTTGCCGGACGAGTAACTGAGAATGACGCTGCCTGGTGAATGAGCGGCATTATCGTAAAAAATTGTTATAATTGTTCGGCCGTCCTGTTTGGTGTTATTAGAATTTAGAATAATAGACAAGGAGCAGCATCAGTATGAATAAAACTGTATGCAGAATGACAGTATTGTTGAGGTTGTATGCCTCGCCGCATCTTTTGAATTCTAAATTACTGAAGCAAATATTACAATCTATAAAATGGGAAAATCATGATGAAAACACTATGGCAACTGGTTACAGCGGTATTTATTTCGGTTTCAGCAATAAGTTCATTTGCGCTGCCGTCGTACAATGATGTCCTGCTGGTGATCAATGACAAAGCGCCTTCATCGGTGGAAATCGGAGCGTATTTTAAAACCGCCCGCCAGATTCCGGATATCAATGTTGTGCATGTCTCCATGACCGACCAGCAGGGCGCCGGCAGTGAACACGGGCAGGCAACCGCAAGCGAGAAAAAAGCATTGCTTGACGCTATAAAAAACCACATGACAACTAACAATCTGACAGACAAAATAAACTACATTGTTTTAACGCGCGGGATTCCGCCGTACTCCGATAGCCCGGAATTCTCAAGTGCAGGCGCCACATATCATCTTACTGACGTCTATGTGCTGTTCGGTTTGTCCGAGTCTGCCGCCGACTACAGCATTCCGGATATTTTCAGTAAAAATAAATACTTTTACTATTACAACACGGACATTCTTAACAAGAAATTCTCTTCGAAAAAATTCGGTTACTATATCGTATCGCGGCTGGACGGCGCAGGAGTTAATAATATCAAGCAGATGATCGATGACACCAGCGCTCCGGCGTATACATCGTACAAGCAGAACGGCGGGAAAGCCAAATTTCTTACGCTGCATCAGCAAATTTCGGCAATGGTGCGGAATGAGTTGAAAAGGCGGAATATAGAACTGGTGCAAGTCCCGGCGAATCCGACCACCAAACAGTTGACCGCGACGATGGATACTGTCGCCAAAGGCCTGATGTTCGCTTTTTTCAATAACGTTGAAAATTCGGGCTATGGCTATGCTCCCCTGCCGGTGGATAACGTTTTTTACGCAATGCGCGACATAGTCAGCGAATATCCGTTTATTTACCGGGGCGCGACATTCATCCCCGGCTCTTTTGCCACCTGCTTCCGTTCGCATCCGACCCGGCTGATGAACCGGGATTGCGGCGGGTTGCTGGCAATAACTACCGACACCGCGGCAGTTACTGACTACCAGAAAGCTTATGACGGCAGTGACATTAAATTCCGCCACCAGACCTGCGTGGCTTATGATCCGGTCAATAATCAGATCTGGTGCGGCACCGGCGAACCGGCCCAGAACGTGAATATGATTTTTGACAGCACCTACGGTCTGGATGAGTTTTACCGCGAACACATGCGCAATGAAGGCGGCGGTATCGCAATTTACGATGCCGCGGGCAATATCCTCAACTGGATAAATGCCAATGACGCGGGCAGCCCGCTGAAAAATAACCGCGTCGTAAAAATGGCTTATGATAAAGCATCGAAGCTGATGTGGGTGATGCATTATAAAGGAGTCCAATACTATGATCTGGTTAAAAAAACATGGAATGATGTTCCGGCGCTGCAGAATAATTTTGCCGCCGGCTGCTCCATCTATGTTGATCCTTATGACAGCGACAAAGTGTATTTTTCTTTCTATTACACCGATGACGGCGGTTATAATAGAGTCTCCTCTCAGCTTAACGGCGCCGCAAACAGTATTTATGAATACAGCAAAAGCGCTAAAACGGTAAAAGCTTATATCATTGACACCGACATCACGGTTACCGGCACATCGCCGCAGATGGCAAAAACGTCCGTCGGCACGCTATGGGTTACCAAAGGGTGGGATTACGGGTCATCCCGGAAGATAGCGCTCATCAGGTATGACCTGGCTAAAAGCGCAATAGTGGAGAAGATTATCCTCAGTGATCTGATCCCGGAAGTAAAGGCCCCCCCGGCTGATCTCAGCTCCATTAGTATCCGCCCGCCGTGTACTCTGGCCGCCGGGCCGAATAATACTATTCTGACCCCTGTCGCATGTACAATAGCTTATACCACGGCAAGAACCAGCGGCTCCAGCGCCTACCTCGGCGAAGCCAAAAATTATCTTATCCGGGTTACTGAAAAATCTGGAATCCCCAGCACCGTTGAAGTCATCAATGCTTCGGCACTTAATAAAACCGATCCTTCTACGGCTATACAGTACTATGCCCGTTCATTGATTGTCGATCCGCAGGACAGCAGTCAAATGTACATGGCATTGTCCTGGACGGAAACTTCCGACAGGATGTTGGCCAAATCAACTGACGGCGGCACAACCTGGACAGCATTTTCAAGCTCTTCAAAGTTTTACAATGTGTATGACCTGGCGATCAACAACAAGACGGTTTATGCAGTACGCGGTTATCAGAGTTTGCAAAATTTATTATCCGACTTCCAGGCCTTCGGGCTTAACGCCTTCGGCGGCGGCATGGGACATGAGACCATGATGTATAATCCGTCACGCACCGCGCTGCGGGCTCCCGGCTTCTCGGAGTATGCCAGAGGCTCTGATGATATATATGCGGCCACGATGCAGTCTATTTCCTGGATTACCGCCTATTTGGATACTCAGGGAAATGTTTATGGAACATGGAGCAGCCTTAAAACCTATAAATCTGGCGACTCCGTGACGGACGGGTTTTCGGCGGTGTATATCAGCGTCAAAGACAATAATACCGGGAATCCGCTTACCTCGCCATGGCAGATGGTGGATATCGGCAATATAAGCGACTATTCATCGGCCGTCGCATATGGAACATATGCTTTTGTCAACTATAACGGAAGCGTATATTTCAGCACCATGAATAACAATACCTATACGCCGGGAAGCGGGATCGGAGTATATGTCTGGCATCAGGTGGATATCAGTAATATCGGCGATTATTCAAGTTCTGCGCAATACACCTATAACGATCTGGTGCAGTACAACGGCGTTTATTACATGGCGCGGCAGCCCGCAACGGGCTCCACCCCGGGCGTTGAATACTGGCAGAAAACGACGACGACGGTGACTTCCGTTCAAGCTCCGATCTCCCAGGCGGAACCGATGATGTTTCTATATACGGACGGATTCAATATGGGTGAAGTGCGTTTTGCCACCCAGTCGCAGTATCCCCAGGAGGGCGGCGGCGGCTGGACCGGCCACTTCCTGGTGTTTGATCCGAAATGCGCACCGTTCGCCCCGCGGGTGGATGAGGAGAATCTGAAGTCCCAGGTTATT
>Ga0172379_10001147_pt1 | contig 56099 bp, 66 predicted proteins | sample GrowelOW334metaG_FD_119756 | JGI IMG/M metagenome (GOLD analysis project Ga0172379, IMG submission 119756) | Groundwater microbial communities from an aquifer near a municipal landfill in Southern Ontario, Canada - Groundwater well OW334 metaG | ecosystem: Environmental > Aquatic > Deep... | reverse complement strand
TGCTCATTGCCATCACGATAGAGTCCTTTGCCATCGTTCGAATGTCTTCCGCTTTCAATAAATTCGGAGCTGAGACACCCACAAAAACATCCGCACCTTTCAAAGCGTCCCGCAATGTGCCTTTGATATTTTTTGGATTGGTAACTTGCGCCATTTTTTCCTTGGCCGGATTCATGCCGTTTTTTCTTCCCCGATAAACAATACCAGTGCTGTCCGATAAAATTGCATTCGTAACTCCATATTTTATCAGCAGTTTTGTGATTGCAATACCGGCCGCTCCCACGCCTGAAACAACGACCTTAATATTTTTCACATTTTTTTTCACCACTTTCAGGGCATTTATCAATCCCGCCAAAACTACGATCGCTGTTCCATGCTGATCATCGTGAAAAACCGGAATGTTCATTTCCTTTTTCAAAGTTTCTTCAATTTCAAAACAGCGAGGGGCCGAAATATCTTCCAAATTTATTCCTCCAAATGTCGGCTCCAGTGCTTTCACAATTTTGATTATTTCTTGCGTGTCTTGCGTCGCCAAAACGATCGGATAGGCATCCACTCCTCCTAATTCTTTGAACAGCAAAGATTTCCCCTCCATCACAGGCAAAGCGCCTTCCGGCCCGATATTTCCCAATCCAAGCACCGCTGAACCATCAGACACAACCGCAATCGTATTTTTGCGGATCGTGTATTCAAATGAAAGTTTTTTGTCTTTCGCCACCGCCAAAGAAACCTGCGCCACTCCCGGCGTATACAAAATCGACAAATTTTTCTTCGTCAATTTCTTTTTGGATTTAATTTCGATTTTTCCTCCGATTTTTTTGGAAAGTTCGATTGAATTCATAAAATAATCTTGATATATTTTTTATTTGATTAATTTCTTAGAATAAATAATTCCTGCCTCTCCAAGGTCAAACCAATCTTTTATTTCAGCTTGTTTTTTGAATCCGTGTTTTTTGTAAAAGTTACTGCCTTCAATATCATTTATTCCTATATCAACAAAAAGTAGCGGGAAATCTTTAAAGCAATCTTTCTCTACTGCTTTTAAAAGTTGACTTCCTACTCCTTGACGCCGATATTTTTTCCCTACTACAAAGAAAAATATCCACATCTTTGGACGATCCAGTACTTCAACTAAAATTCCTCCTACGACTTTCTTGCCATCGCAAGCAACATAATCATATCCAGGGGGCTTCATTGTTTCTTTAAGAAATTGCTTTGTGAGCCAGCGCTCCCCCTTCCATTCTTCCAATCCTAATCCATACAAATCTTTAAAGTCGCTTTTCCGTAATTTTCTAATTTTAATGCTCATAGGTTTATTTCTTATTCAACTTTAATTTCCGATAAACACTTCCTGCGGCGACGGCACCATTACCTCCCACTTGGACATTTCATGTCCAAGTAGCTAATTTTCTAACTCTTTTAACATCTCTTTCCTTTCAATTATACCCTTCACAAATTTTTCCGCAAATTCTTTATATTCTTTTTTATTCCTAAACTGCCCCAAAACCACCTCTTTATTCTGGCAAATTTTACCACCACCCTTCCCCACATATTCCTCCCAACTCGACTTAGACCTTGAAGGTCTAAGTCCTAATTTATGCACTAAATTATTCAAATTTACATAGACACTTAGATGTAAAAGATACTCATTGGAATCTATATGAACCGACTTAAACCTTCCTTGAAATAAAACTCCGCTCCGTTTATATTTATAATTAAAATACTTGGTATATCCCGCGCCAAATTTCTGCATAAATTTCTTAATCCCCTCATCTTCAAGCTGCTCAAGAATAAAATGGTAATGATTTGGATTTACACAATAACAAACAATATTAACAAGCTTTTTATTTTCCTTAGACCTTGAAGGTCTAAGTTGTTTAGGCTTAAAAGAATTCCAATAAATACTCCCTATGGGATGATTGATGTTAAATTCTACTATGCTCTGAAAAAATCTCTGAAAATATTTTTGATCCCCAAATATATCCCTTTTATCCACTCCTCTGTTGAAAATATGATAAAATTCTCCTTTTCTAAATGGAACTTTGCGCATTTTGTTTTTTATTGACTTAGACCTTGGAGGTCTAAGTAGTTATTTTTTGGAAAGTTTGAGTTTGCGATAGACGGATCCAGCCGCGACGGCGCCTTCGGCCACGGCCGTGATGATTTGGCGGAATTTGTTGGAGCCGGTCGTCACATCACCTGAAGCATAGACATTCTCAACATTGGTCGCTTGTGTTTGGTTCACAATAATATATTTTTGTTCATCTAAATTTACTCCCAAATTTTGCGCCAAAACTACTCCAGGCACCGCGCCAATTTCAATAAAAATTCCTTGCACAGAAAGTTCTTTACTTCCATCCTTGGTTTCATATACAAGCCCTGTAACTTTACTGTCCCCTTTCACTTCTTTAATATCCGAACATTGAATTATTTCTATTTTAGGATTTTTTTTCATCTGTTCATCCCAAGATGGTTCCCAATTAGTCGTATCGCGATAAAGAACATAGACTTTTTTAGCAAATTCAGAAACATGAATGGCTGCAGTGGCGGCTGCGTCTCCCCCGCCGATTACCACCACATCTTTGCCACGGAAAAACATCGCATCGCAAGTAGCGCAATAGGAAATACCTTTTCCAATAAATTTATCTTCTCCTGGGATATTCATTTTTCTTGGCTTCATTCCCAGCGCTAGAATAATACTTTTGGCTTGATATTTTTCAGTGCCCGCCATCACTTCAAAATTTTCTCCGTTTTTGGTGATAGCCGAAACATCGGATTGAATGATATTAGCCCCCAAATGATGCGCGTGATGCTGAAATTTTTCCATCAAAGTTTTTCCTGGAATAGAAATTTCTCCCGCCCAGTTTTCAATTTCCGACGCCTCTGCCACTTGCCCACCGATTTCGTTGCCAACCACCAAATGGTCCAGTTTATATCTGGAAGCATAAATTGACGCCCCCAATCCAGAAGGACCGGCACCAACAATAATTAAATCGTAAATTTTATTATCCATTAATTTTTAATAATCAACGACTAATTTACAATAAATTTACAGTGATTCAATCATTAAATTTTTTGAAAATTTAGTAATTGAAAATTGATTGAAAATTGTAAATTAAAAATTGAAAATTATTACTTATTATTTTCATTTAAAAGTTTTTGCGCTTGTTCAAGGAGGCCTTGCATATTCTGTGGATTTTTTATATTGTTTGCAGCTTGATCTCCGCCCAAAAGATCCTGATACTGACCAATCACATTATTGAGTAATGGCGGCAGATAAATGATGCTCAAAATCAACGGCACAACAATCAGAAGAAGATAGATAAAACTCAATATTCTTTGAAAAACTACATAATTTTTCACGGTTTTGGTCATTCTGTGGATATCCTCCGTGAGGCGCAAATTTTCCGCCATCATTTCTTCTACTGTTTTTTTGTTTGTGTTTTCTTCCATATTTTTTAAGCTTTTTCCAATTCACCTTTCAAAATATCTTTATTTTGCACGCCAACAAATTCCTTCACCACTTTTCCACCTTTGAAAATTTTAAGAGCCGGAATAGACATAATTCCAAACTTTGAAGCTGTATCGGGATTTTCATCCACATTGATTTTTCCTATTTTAAATTTGTCGCCCAATTCTTTGGCCAGTTCTTCAATAATCGGTCCCATCATTTGGCAAGGTCCGCACCACGGCGCCCAAAAATCAACCAGCGTGGGTTTGTCGGATTTCAAAACTTCGGCTTCGAAATTTTTGTCTGTGAATTGCATTTCCATTGTGTTGAATTTTTAATTTCTAATTTTTGCAATTTTTTCAGCCTACGGCTGATCCGCCTTTGGCGGAAAATAATGTTTTAATGCCTAAATTTTTAAACATTAAAAATTAAAAATTATTTACAAAATTAAAAATTATAAAATTTAAAAATTAGCGTCTAATATTAACTAGGTATATACCCAACAATAACATTATAGTGCCTGCGACCGCGTGAAGCAAACGCAGATTTTTCTGGCGGAATTCTTCCAGTTTTTTTCCTCGCAAATTGAAAAAATACATCGCCAAAGTAATTCCAATCATCGGCAAAACAAAAATCAAATTATACAAAGCCAAAAGAGGAATTGTTTTTGCCATATCAATCCTTTCAGCCATAAGCCCGAGAATCACGACATATGGCCCACTTGAGCAAGGAAGGAGAAATAAACTAACCAAAACTCCTGCTCCCGCCGCGCCCCAAGGACTGGTCACATGTTTGATGATGGATTGCATTTTTGGCCGCCAACTGAATGGCACTTCCATCACAAAAATTTTTCCATACCAAAATGCGTCTTTGAGATTAGCCAACCCTATCAAAATAGAAATAATTCCCACCGCCAAAGAAATATAAAATGGAAGATTGAAAATTGTGATGGCTTTATATACTCCCAATCCCATCAGAAAATATGAAACAAAAACCGCCAAAGAAAACATCAGTCCTGCATAAAGAGCTTGGTTTTTTCCTTTCGCATTAATAACAGTTGCTACTAAAAGAATAAGCACCGCGAAAGCGCAAGGATTGATTGCATCTACCAGCGCCGCACTAATGAGAGCGACCATCGGAACTTCAGCCGATTTTTTTCCGGTCTTTACTTGTTCTAAAAACTGCCCTGCTGTTCCTTTGGAATTTTCAATATTTTTTTTAAAATTTGAAATAATATCAATATCGCCAGTTAAGATATTATTATCAATAATAATCGCCGGGATACCTTGAGAGCCTTTATAGTTCGCAAAGGTAAAAATTTTCTGCAGCAACGCCTTATTTTCCGATTCGTCAAAATTCAATTTTTGGATGTCATATTTTTCATAAAAACCTTGCTCAGTGAAATAGGCATTCACTTTTTGGCAATGCGGGCACCAATCGGCATAAAAATAAATAGCCGATTTTTTTCCGCTTTCAGCCGAAACTAAAAGAGGAATAAACAGTATAAACAAAAATAAAAGTATTTTTTTCATAAATAAAGTTAATAAATCTAAATTTCAAAATCCAAATTGTTTCAAATAAAATCCCAAATCCAAATTTTTAATTTTTTATCATTTGAGCTTGATTTGAAATTTGAGCTTTGACATTTGAATTTTATAATTACTTTCCGTTCCTTCTCTCCCTCTTCTGATATTCCTCAATCGCTTCTTGAATTTCTTTTTCCTTGAAATCCGGATAAAATTTTTCCGAAAAAAACAACTGCGCGTTGGCGATGTCCCACATCATAAACCCAACGCTGAGGTGCGGATCGCCCCCTGTGCGAATTAGCAAATCCACGGCTGGCAAATCCTTGGTCATCAAATTTCTTTTTATCTCTTGGGCGGTAATATCTTTCACCGCAATCGATTTTTTCACGATTTTTTTCACCGCCTCAATCATTTCATCGTCACCATTATATGCCAACATAAAATTCAGCGCACGCCCCTGATAATCTTTCGTCCGCTCAATGACTTTGCGGATTATTTTTTTGAGACTCTCCGGAAATTGTTCTTCCCAATGTCCGATGAAATTCACTTTCACTTTATTCTTGTGGATAGTTTCATTTTCAATCAAGCGGGAAAAATATTTTTCATAAATTGCCAGCAATGCCCGCTTTTCCTGAAGTGGTCTTTTTTTCAAATTTTCCAGCGATGATCCCCAAAGAGACAAGCATTTCACGCCCAATTCCAGCGCCCGATGCACTAATTTCTCCGTATTTTTGGCGCCCTCTTCGTGGCCGTCCCATGGCTTCAAACCTCTTCCTTTCGCCCAACGGCGATTTCCATCAGGAATAATAGCTACGTGAATTGGCAAATGATTATCAGGCATAAATAATATTTAATAAATTATAATTTTCTATTGATTATATAATTTGCAATGCCAATCATAAAATTTTTGGCCTCGCTGTTTATTTCTGCTTTCTCAATCACTTCAATACCTTGCGTCACCATTTTTTTGGAAAGTTCCTGCGCATAATCCAGTGCTCCGGTTTCCACAATGATTTTTTGAAAAGTTTTGATGTCCTGCAAATTCAAATCTTTTTTTCCCAGAAGATTTTTCAATATTTTTTTCTGATTTTTATCCGCTTTTTCTTTGGCTTTCAAAAGAAGCAAAGTTTGTTTTCCTTCTTTGATATCCGAACCCACATCTTTGCCCAGTTTTTTTTCTGATCCGAAAATACCCAAAATATCATCCTGGATTTGGAACGCAGTTCCAACTGGAATGGAATACTGAGTGATGGCTGACAATATCTTTTTATCCGCTCCTCCCAAGATTGCGCCGAGATACAACGGTCCTTCAATCGTATATTTGGCGGTCTTGTATTCGCAAATTTTCAAAATTTCTTTTTCGGTGGATTGTTTTTTGTATTCCGTATAAAGATCCAGCGATTGCCCGATAACGGTATATGAAATGATATCCTGCAAAGCATCCAGCGCTTTCATTATCAATTTCGGATCAAATTCGGAATTGAAAATAATTTGATTGCCAAGCGCGCAAACCATATCACCGATAATGATAGCCATTGAATTTCCGAAATGTTCCGCATTTTTCCCAAGAAAAAGTTTTTTGGATATTTTTTCATAGCGATTGTTTATTGTCGGCAAACCGTGCCTTTTGGAATCTCGGTCAATGATGTCGTCGTGAATCAAAAGAAAAGTATGGATCAATTCAATACTCACTGAAGCTTTAATAATTTTTTCTTTTTCTTTTCCGCCCACTGCCAAATAGCCATAATACATAAATGCCGGACGCAGTCTTTTGCCTCCGGAAAGAATGACTTTTTTGACATATTTCAGAGAATCAGCGATGACCGCATCTTTTTCTTCAGCTTCCTTGATCGCTTTATCCAAATAAATTTCTATTTCTACATCAACTTTCTCTTTAAAATCAGCTAAAATTTCCTTGCTATCCATAAAATCAATAATTTTACCTAAAAAATTAACTTTCTCTATTTTACCATCAAAACCCAAAAAGACAAGCGCGGGGAATTGACTAAATTGAGAGAAAATTGTAAACTATCCGCATTGACAAATTATGTCATTTATATCTAATAACTTGTCAAAAACAGTTTTAAAAGGAGGAAAAAGTGAAAAAGTACCTTCTTTTTATTAAACGAGTGACGACAGCTCTTTTTTTGCCAGTCGATCCGAATCGCAAAGGTGAATGTTTGCAGTGCACATTGTGCTGCAGCTTAGCTTTTCGCTGTCCATGTTTGGACGAAAACAATAGATGCAAAATTTATTCAGAGGAATCATTTCTTGGATGGCGTCCATCGACTTGCACAAAATATCCGCGCGTAAAAAGTGAACAGATTATTTCTCCATGCGGATATCGATTTGAGGAAAAAAACGAGCAGTCCAACACACCCTAGCGGTTATCTTATTTTTGCATAAACTTATGCAGATAAGATAACCGCTTTTCTTTTTTTCCGTTCTTTGCTACGCTTAAATCATAAACCTGTCATTTAAAAATAAGGAGCTTCACAATGAGCATATTCAGCCAAATTGTATGGAAGTTCAGAAAAAAACCACCCAACGGATTTGTTGAAACATTTTGTCGGAATAATGGAATTTCGGTCAGTAAATATTGGAAACAAATGGAAAAAGATGCGCCTAAGATAAGACAAGAAGTGGAGAGCAAAATATCATTTAAAAATGGCGGGGGCGCTGTCAGTATTTTACTCTAAAAGGAGATATGATATGTTTCGCATTACTAAGCCGTTCAGTACTGAAAATTTTTTCCACAAAAAAAATCCCGGCGTCACAATCAAATGGATTAATGGACCCACAGGAAGCAGCATTTCCGGATCTAAAGATGTTAGGCCGGTAAAGCCTAGCAAAAATTATGTGTTAACGATTGAAGAAGCGGCCAGAATTATCAGAGACGATCTCAACCAGCATATTTGCATTTGGGAAGAATTGCAAGAAGATCAAATTTCGGATGAAACAATGATTCGCAATCCAAGAACATATTTTACATTTTTGCTCGCAACTTTTGGTGTTCTCGTTAAACGCCCCGATCATGATGAACCAATCACAGTCGCGGAAGCCATGAAACTCATTGAAGAAAGATTGCAATATGAATTTCAAAAACTACAATAGCACGGAGAGACAAGATAATGACACAGAATAAAAAAGTAAAATCTAAACCTGTTTTGAAAGAGCAGGCTAAAAAAAAGAAAAAGAAATCATATGCAAATTTTTATCACTCAACACTTGACCAAACCTTACGAAAAAGCCGCAATTGGTTTTTTAATTAAAACTAATATCTGCCAATTTTAAAGGGAGAACTAGATTCTAGTCCTCCCTTTTCTTTTTATTGGGAAACTTTCTTTTCACCATACCCAGTACTAATGGGAGGTTTATAAACAGGCAACGAAATGTTTTTAGGTGCTATATAATGCGCATAACGCTTTAACGCCTCTACTGTTTTCACCATCTTTCGCTCATTTTCTTCCAGAAACAATGGATCTGTCGGCATTTCTAAAAAATTTTCGGGCCCTATTTTGATATCCTTTTGCTCCTCTTTGGTGAGTGTTTTCGCTTCCGAATTAATGCTATGAATGCTAAATTTTTCAGGATCATCAAATCTAATCGTGCAGCTCTTGCACCTATAACCAACTATCCGAGAACTATCCACCGGACCAAACTTTCCACTCCATTCCTTAATTTCTTCATATTCATCCTTTCCACAGGCTCGACATTTAAAATCTACTTTCTTAGGCATTCTTTTCTCCTTTGAAATAAGTTCACTGCAATTTCTTTAATCTTTCGAAAAAATTCACTGATTCTTGGAAAAAATTCCGGCAACGCGCTCTCTTGAGACCCGACAGTAGTTATGCCCGCAACCAGGCATCTTTCGTCATTAAGCTTCTTTGCTATTGGAAGAATATTTTCTCGGATATATCTCATTTTCTTTTCTCTTTCTTCATCAACTTCTTCATCATAATTTAATTTTACTTCATCTCTTTTGACCATTTTTCTCCTCCGCAGTTATTATTCCAAAAAAATTACATATCTCTTTTTGGTGTTTTCCAATTATATACTTCTGCCGATTTTTCTTTCAGAAAAATATTTACTTCCTCCAATTCGTCCATAATTTTCCTAAACAGCCTGCCAGTTTTTGATATAAATTTAATAGATTGCTCATCAGAAATTTTTTTGTATGATTTTTCAAAAAAGCTGATTTTTTCTTCCAATTCATTGAGAATTTCTCGCGTGGTACAAAGAGACTTGCTGCTAAGGCTTAGCCTGTTTTTTTCTTCCCGAGAAAAATAACCGAGCATAGTTTCTGAACATTGAAATTGATCCACCCACTCTTTTGAAACATTCGCGTGCTCTTTCGCATTACTAAGGACGTCTTTCATATTCCTGATCATTCCGGATACCTCACGATTCCATTCTTCGTCTTCCATCCTATTTGTTTTCTTTCTCGTTTTTTCCATTCCAGCCCTCCCATTTTTTAAATAACCTTCCTCCTTATTGCAACTATATAATTTATAATGGAGAGGTGTCAATCTATGCCATCCCCCATTGACTTCCGCAAAAAGTCTTGCTAGAATTTATTTACTGACAAAAAATGTTTAGCACATTTACAACAAACCACCCAAACTAAAATGAAAGGAGGGATTTTAGATGAAAAAATGCACTTTTAAGGACCTCAAAGGGAAAGAATTAACCCTTAGACCAACAGAAATTGTATGCCTGGCTGGCGAAAAAGATGCTGCTGGAGAAAAAATATATTTTATTTTTGTCCGCGAATTTGAAGCACAAGGACTTTCAGATCCATATGTTCAAATCAGAACGACCGGCAAAAATAAAATAGCAAATCAAATATGGTTTCCCGCTGATGTTGCAGAAGCAATATTTGAATTCTTTGCCACAGTTGACAAAGAAGAATTGAGCCGGCAGGAAAAAGAATACACATTCACTACGCCACAGAATGTGAAAATTTCTTTTAAACCAAACTTGATTTTCAGTTTAGTAAGCAAAGGCAAAAATACTTTCACATTTACTTTGGCTTATGTAAAAAATTTCAAAGACCAGAGCCTTCAAGGGCCGTATGTCCAGATGACAGAAAATGGAAAATTTCTTGTTACTCAAACATATTTTGGCGCAGAAGAAGCAAAAAAGATATTGGATTTTTTTGCCAAATCCCATATGCTTGGACCCAGTGCTTTGGAGCAAGGTTTGAGTCTAGCATTTGATAATGAACGTTAAAAAAAACGCCAAAAGCGGCACAATTATAAATTGTGCCGCTTTTTTTGTACCGCGTATGGGATTTGCTCGCTCAAATTATTAATAAAATAATCAAATTATATGTTGCTAATTATTTATCGCGCCCCTTCTTGCGTTTCCTGTTTTTAAAGATTTTTTCATTTCTTCGAAGCATATTTCATTGTTTCAGCTTTCCCAAACTTTTCTACATTGGCATATTCTACATTAAAAACAGGTCTTCCTTGATCGTTAAATTTAACATCTATTGAATCTATGTTGGTTGGCCTATCGGGACCAATAGCATTGAATCCCAATTCTTTGCCAACTACCTGAGCTATCCCTCCTTCAGCGCCAGTACTGCACGAAACGAAAACTATTGGCGCGTTTTTCTCAAGCCACTCGTTAGCAGCACGCCTTATTCCGCGCCCGCCACCCTCCTTCAAATCATCCGCAAAAATAGTATCTCTTGATTTTGAATTATATTTTTTTTCATTTTCACTATTTTTTTGCCATTCTTCAACAGCTTTCTGATAATCTTCATCTGACATATTATCATTGGGCAACGGAGGCGGAATCTCATCCATATAAGCATCAATAAATTTATCTTCTCCTAATTGAACGGATGATTTGGTGCCGTGGCCGCCTAAAATAAGGAACTCTATTTTATTTCCATTTGGCGCATATTTTTTATTAAAACCATTCAGTCTTTTTGCCATTTCAAATTGGGAAGCCGCTTCAACAATGCGAATTTCATGTCCTCCTTCCAATAATTGCTTTCTCATTTTTTCCAATTTATCCTTATTTTGGAAAAAAGCTCCGTTATAATCGAATTCTGGAAATACTACTACGCCGTAGGGAACATCCTTATTTTCCATTTCCAATTGCCTTAATAAAACTTCCGGTTCATATCTATCAAAATTGGCGATGCCGAATTTTTTGAAAAGTTTCTCGGAAGCTCCGGGCATAGATTGCTCCAATCGCTCTGCCGCTTTCATATTTCTCACATAACTCTCTTCGTAAATTTTGCTTCCTTGTTCATCCCTTTCTGCAAAGGTTTTTGTCTTACTCCATTTATCCACAATATTGCTATCAAGCCCATATCTTGAAGCTGCAAACGTTGCAATCTCCTTTTTTCTTTCATAACAAGCAGGCGAAAATTTAAAAGTGAGCAACTCTTCCAGGCTGAACGACACAGTTTTCTCCTCTTTGTTTTCAAAAGATAGTTCTAGCGCCGTGTTCAGCAGTTTATGGCTTCTTGTTTTTGATATGATATTTGAAAATGTATATTCTGAAATCATATCGATTGAACTGCCGTTTTTTGTATGTTCTGTGAACAATTTTCCAGATTCTCTGAGGTCTTCCGCGTGTTTTCCAAACCAACTGTCAACCTCCGCTCTAATTACAGGATTTATTGATCCTATTGCTTCACTCATAGCGTAAAGTACATTATTTCTATATCTCCTTTTTCCTTGGTCTGAATCATTTTTTGAATTTTCAGAATAATCTTCCTTTAATTGCTCGTCTATCGCGACCCGTGAATTCACAAGATCATTAAAGATGAATTCGATATCATCCTGTTTTTTCCCAGATTGTTTTTTTTCGTCTTGCAATATAAAAACCATTCTCAGCGCCTCCGCGGCAAACGGCGCGGTTTTTTTATTTTCAAAAAGTTTTTGAAAAGAAGCCTTGCCTTCGCGGTATGGTTTTAAAAAATTTTCAGATATTTTCTCAGCCTCGCCACTTTCGAATGAATTATCGCTTTTTTCTAAAAATTCTTTAATTTCCCGCAAAATAACTTCCGCGTTCATTTCATTATCATTCCCATCGCCAATTTCAATCGCTAATTCTTTTTTCGCCAAATCCGCTTCTGCGTTCAATTCCTGCAAAGCTTTTTTGTCTTCAAAATCAATTGCCAGTCCATCTTTTTCAGCTCTGGCTTCAGCCTGCGCAAGATCTTCCGCTTCTTCGCTCTTAAAACTATCGGCTTCTTTTTCCGATTCAGCCAATATTTGCTTACTCAAATCTTCAGATGACTCAATTTTTTGTTGAGTTTCTTGATTCTCCTTTTTATCAGGTTTTTTTATTGTTTCAATTTTTGATTGCTCATTCATTATTTTTCAATTTTTTTCCTTAAAGTTTCCATTCTTTTCTGATCGGATTTCGCGGAAATATTTGCCAAAATCTCGGACTTTCTTTTTCGTAAAGATGCCATTTTATCTTAGAATTTTTTTCTTGCTTGATTAATTTTTTCCGTCTCTTCAGACATAATTTTATTTTATAATATTTTATGATTTTCTTGTAGTGATTAAGGGATTCGCCCTGTCATTCGACAGGGTAAAAACCCCTAATCTTCAAGGATGCCACCCTCGCTAGTATGGTTTTTTATGGCACTCAGAAGTCCTTCCGGTTTGATTTTTTTAGTAAAGAAAAATCAAAACTTTCTGGGATAAGTTGATGCATGTTTTTTCGATTTACAACAACTAATTCGTTTTCATTTTCAGCCCAAATGTCACTTAGCGCACCTCCATCCGCATGTCCAAGTTCGTTATAATACCCTTTCCAGTTTTTGTTTTTTATCAAATATTGGATAAAATTTAAATTATTTTCCATTTCAGCAGAGTACCCATAACCTTCTCCAAGTACCAATGTTCCGTATTTTAATTGTTTTAACCATTCTTTTCTCAGAGCTAACGCTTTAATAGCTAAATCTGTATTTGGCAAATCCTTAGCGGTAATTTTTTCTTTTTTAAAAATTTTTTGCAACAGAATGATTTGTTCTTGATCTGCTGCTTGTCGGTAATCAATAGAATTTATGAAATCAATAATTTCAGATGGAAATTCTTTTTGAGACAATATTTCAAGGTCTTCAAGTATCTCTTTTTTTGTTTTTTCAATTTCTATCTTTTCTTGTTCAGGATCATAACCTCTCTCAAATTTTTTAAATGGATTGAATTTCATAATCATTTATTAATAGTTTCTTTTATTGTTATCTAAACTAATAAATTTGTCAATTTTTATAGTAAAAATAGTTAAGGCCAATCACATAAATTGTGATTGGCCTTAATTTTGTGGCAGATAATTATTGCTGCCAGAGAATATTTCCCTCCAGGTCTGTTATTCGTTGAATCCATTCAGTTTCAATTCCAATGGACCCTAACGGCATAAATACGGCAGAACTAGCAACAGCAAGCTCGCTCCAGCATCTTTCCATATATTCTTTGGGGACAAAGCAATATACTGATACCCTACTGTTAGCTGGAGGTTTTGTCTCTGATTCATAAAATTCACTCAGCTCATATCCTCCTTGGAGAAGCACGAGTTCTCTATTCGCGCCAAGAGAAAAACTTCCCCCAGCAATCAGGTGATTACGCCTTAGACATCGGTAAAATTCCTCCAGATGCAGTTCAATGATTTTCTTGAAAAATACTACAATACCTGGTTTTTTTTGCATGGTGTTCACAAGCATTTTATTTCCTCCTTCTATTTATGGTTTTTCTCTTCAAATTGTCAATTTACTGCGACTTTTCACTGTAGCATAATTTTCAAAACCTGTCAAATGACTCATACTGCCTTCCTTCTGACTTTATTAAATCATTTCGGAAAGTTTGAAAATGGTACCGCCAAGGGGATTCGAACCCCTGATCTTCAGGATGAGAACCTGATGTCCTAGACCGGGCTAGACGATGGCGGCGCATCAATTCAGCGAGTTATTTATTTTCTTCAATAATTGCTCTTTTTGATAACTGTTATTTTTCAATTCTATTTCTCTTTTTCTAGCATCAGTTTTATTTTTATATGCTTCATAATAAATCAAACCGAACGGAATTCTATGTTTTATGGATTTAGTTTTTCCTTGATTATGTTCTTCAATTCTTCTTTTCAAATCATCAGTATACCCAATATATAAATTCTTATCAACTTCGCTTTTTAACACATACACATAATACATATTTTTATTTTTAGGATGCCACCCTCGCGGGTGGTCACCCGTTAGGGTGAAGAACCTGATGTCTCGTCCTCGCGGACGATCAACCGCTAGGTTGACTAGCCGATAGACGATAGGGCCATATTGGTTAATTTAACAGCTATTCAATTTTTTTTCAAGAAAAAAGCCCGGAAATATAAATACTTCCGGGCAAAGGGAACACAAAAATGACCGTTATTCAACAACCACCTCCTCGTTCCCAAAGAACAAATTATGAAGACAGCGATCTAATCGTTTGCTTTTTTTAGCAACACAATGGCATTCGTCTTCAATAAAAAAATTTCACGCTAACACATTGGTATTCGTTTTCTACAATGATAAATCGTCAGCATGAACAAAGAATAAATCTGGCATACAATTTTCATTTCGTTAACAACACCCTAACAAGCGTATGCCAGATTTTTTATATTTCCTAGGCTTCAGCCGACGAACTTTCTTCAATCGTTGGCGTAAAATCCAATTGGATATCCGACTTTTCGGACTGCGCCGCTAATTCTTCTTCCATACTCCACCACTCTTTGTGCAGCCATTCAACAAACTTCGTCAGTGTCCGCCAAAGAGCCATTTTGTGGATATGTCCATCAGTATATTTCTTCTTGCCATCTACCACAATTATTTCCGGATGTTTGGCCCGGAATATTTTTTTGTATTCATTCAGCACCACACCCCACTTGGATTTCGGCCTCTTCACAAACAATCCCGCCAGGAGATACAATGATTGGCGCGCTTCCGGATTGGAATTATTTTTCTGATTGCGCCTTCTTCGGTAAAATTTTCCGTCATCCATCACATGGACTCCGCAGAATTTTTTTAATTTAGCCGAAGTAGAAAAACGCCGGATATCAATAACCACACTCACAATTCCGGCTGCGATTCTTGGTCCGCATCCATCCACTTTTGAAAATATTTCCTGATAAACATCAAGATTTTCAATGGCTTTTTCCATTTCTTTCTGCCTTCTTTTTTCCTCTTGTTCCAAGGAAAGCAAAATGGCATCATTAGCAATACTTTCGTCGCATATTTTTTCCAGATCTCCTTCAGGATAAAATCCTTCCGGATTGCAAAAAATCTTTCCGATAGTATGCTGGCGTACGCGTTGTCCACAAGCTATTCTATCTTCCATCGCATACTGGCGAAGACGGAATGATTCTCTAACTTTGATAAGATCGCGATCGCGATTTTTCAATTCATAGAATATCTTGGGATTCACTTCAAACAGCGTCACCAACATAATGGCGTCATTTTCTTTCTTTTCTCCTATTTTTTCCCTGTTTTCTTTCAGCAAAAAGGCTGGCACGCGAAAAACTTTCGCGCCGATAGTTTCGCCCTTTCTTGATAATGCAAAAGCAAAATTATCTCCGGATCCTCCCAGAACCATCGCGACTTGATCTTCTTCCTTGAGTCCATCAAACTTCGCGGGTATTTTAGTCGCAACATATGCTACGCCTTTTTCCTTTTTCAGAAACTTTTCCTGAAACACCTCACCTTCTTTTACTTTTCTCCATTTGATGTGATGCGCCAGAAATTTTTCCAGATCATCTTCCGGATTAATTTCTCTCCAGGCAACCGGCAAACTTCCTCGGACAAAATCCAATTCATCCATTTCCGTTTCCAGCTCCATTTCCTGAATCTGACCTTGGTCATAGATCGCCATCTTGGTCGGACGCGCTTCACCTTCAACATTTTTCTTAATTCTGTGGCTTATTCCAACAATCCTTCCCATAAAAATTCCTCCTCTTTTTTTCGGCTTTTGCAAAGCCAATGGTTTTGGTTTCGTTCCGAAATTCGGAACAGTTTTCAAAATATTAAAATGTAAAAGTACTCGGATGAAAAACATTTTCCATGTCGCCTATTGGCACTTCAAGCATCGTCTTTCATCCGAAAAATTGATGGACAGTGTTTTTGCCGTTTTCAACACACTCTATGCCGTCCATCAAATAATATATACGCCGGTTAACATATTTCTTCTCGTTATAAACAGTTCTTACGACGTTAACCGACATTTTGCAAGACACAAAATATTGTATCCTGTCCAAAAACATCAAATAAAATTAATGACTTTGGACAGGAGGAGACGAAAACATTAGCAATGTCGTCTTTAAAGGACATCTCCTCTATCGTTTCCGCCTCCTGCAAATCGCCGACATTTTTGTAATCGTTTTCAAAAACACGACCGAAGTCGTCGGCAAAATATGGAGCAAACAATAAGTCGTAATTATTTTAGAAATAATCACATATGGGCAACCGCTCCTTTGGGAAAAATCCAACAAGACAAGGAGAATATCGGATTGAAAAAATCCAGAAATTTAATCGTCTTGTTGGAATAAAGAACAAATTTCGGCAGACAAGCAGTCCATCGTTTTTTTGACAGGAACATCTCCGTCTGCCGGATGATCTCAGACCGCAAAACACAATTGGTATCGTATTTCATACACAATCAGCATCGTTTTAGGCCTGAAAAATCATCAAAAAATAATAGCAGATTGCGGTCCTTTTGTCAATAGAAAAACCCCATTGGCATATTTTCGTTGAAAATGTGAAATTCAGATGAATTTCGCCAATGGGGTTTGGTGGGGTTTTTCAAGCATTGTTCTCCTTTTTTGAATATTCCTTGATTAAGATAAGAAAGCAGCGAGCATAAATGTATCTGATAGTCTGCTCTTTATCCGAATCAGTCATAGCATAAAATGCTTCTGACTCTTTGGCCATCTTTATGGCCTCCGTTATCGCTTCCTTCTTAATCAACTGCCTTTCCTGTGTAGTCATGATTAAACTCCTTCTATTAAAGATTTAATAGAATTTTTTGAGAAAAATACTCCTGAAAACGAACAAAAGACAGCTTCCCAACGAGAAACTGTCTTCTGTTTTCAAAGCACTAAGATATGCTACTTTGAATTTTTAGCTCTATTTAACTGTATTTTTGTTTTGCCAGAAATCACCTCTATAGCTCCATTATACTCCCTTTTTCGCCTTTTGTCAACCCCGCACTAACTTTGTACTAGCATTTCGTGCTAGTTTGACTGAAAGCCAGTACAAAGTTAGTGCGGGGTCAACTGTGGATAACTTTACCTATATTTTTCCATTCTTTATTCTGCCTGCACAAAAGTTCCCCCGCTTTTTGCGGCTCAGCCATAATTTCTTCCACAATTTTTTCCATCCGCATTCCTTGCGAGCCTTTAACCAGAATTAGATCCCCTTCTCGAATTTCCTCCTGCAATTTTCTTCCCAAATTTTCAGGACTGTCAAAATAAAATATTTTTTCTTCCGGATATCCCAATGACCGCAATTCTTTGACTGCCGCTTCCATCCTGTCGCCAATCGCAAAAAATAAGTCGGTTTTTATTTCAAAAACTTTTTTTCCAATTTCACGGTGCCCTTTTTCCTCTTCGCTCCCCAATTCCAGCATATCTCCCAAAACTACCAATTTTCTTTTTGGCGATATTTTTTCCAAAATTTTCAATGCCGCCAAAACTGAAGTCGGCGAAGCATTATATGAATCATCCATCACATAACTCTTTTTTATTCCGGGAATAAGATTCATTCTTCCCGGAAGCGGAGAAAAATTTTCCAGCGCCGCCGCAATATCCACCAGATTTATTTTGAAATAAATTCCGACTGCTACCGCAGAAAGCGCCGCATAAACCAGATAATCCGCCAAAACATTTTTGAGCCGCACCGGCACGCTTTTTCCGTCATAGTTCAAGCGAAAATAAATTCCGCTCATCTCTTCGGAAAAAGAAATATTTTCCGCTTTGAATTGCGCCTTGTCAGAAAATCCGAAAGTATATAACGGAGCGGACGACTGGCTTCTATATGACATTATTTTTCCGTCGTCCTCATTCAAAATGGCTGCGCCGTCTTCAGGCAATTTTTTGATAATTTTTCCTTTTTCTTCCAGGATATTTTCCAGGCTTTTGAAAAATTCCAAGTGGCTTCCGGAAATATTTGTGATAATTCCAACATCCACCGGAATGAAATTCAAAAGATAATCCATATCCCCCGGCCGATCCACTCCCATTTCCAAAATCAAAATCTCCGGATATTTTACCGGAAAAATAATAATGGCAATCCACTTCAAAAAAACTCCAATCCATTTCAAAAAGGATTTTCCTCCCGATTCCGCTCCGATTATTGTCAAAGGAATTCCTATTTCATTATTATAATTTTTCTGATTGCTTCTCACTCGAAATTTCGTCGCCAAAACCAAATCCACTGCCGTTTTGGCGGAAGTTTTTCCAACTGATCCGGTAATGCCGACAATTTTCGGCTTATACTTTTTGATGACCAACTTCGCCATCAATCGAAGCAGCTTCTCTAAATATATTAATTTTTTTGATTTAGCCATAATACCGATTTGAATCTAATGTTGAATTTCCGCCAAAGGCGGATCAGCCTCTGGCTGAAATGCGAATTTACGAATTTTTTTATTCGAATGAGCGCATTCGTAGCGCGCTATTCGCATACTATTTTTTCTTCTTATCTTTTTTTGTTTCTTCTTGAACTATTGCTTGAACCAAAGGCGCGGTCGGTTCATTTATTTGTTGGGCTTTATTCAATTTTTCCACATCATAATCTTCAGTCGGTTCCACTCCATAATAATCAAAAAGAAATTTCATGATTTTTCCAAAGGCCGGTCCTGCTGTCGATTCCGCCCATTGAACATCTCTTGGATGATAAATTTTAACCAGTACCACGAATTGCGGATCATCCGATGGAGCAAATCCGGCGAATGATCCGATAGTCACTCCGTCTTCATAGCCTCGGCCGCCGCTTTTGGGAACTTGGGCGGTTCCAGTTTTTCCAGCTACCAGATATCCCGGAACATCTGCTTTCTTTCCGTGGCCATTTACTACTACGCTGCGGAGTATCTCTCTTATTTGTTTGGCCGAATCCTGCGAAATCACTCTCCTCACTTCCTGAGGCTGAATTTCCTCTGTGCGGCCATCGGGATAAGTTATTTTATCAATAATTTGCGGTTTCATCAATACCCCACCATTAGCAATGGCGACATATCCATTTGCCAATTGCAAGGGCGTGACAGAAATACCTTGACCAAAAGAAGCTGTAAAAAATTGGATATCGCTTTTCAGATTATTCAAATTAGCCGTGTTGCCGGAAATTTCTCCCGGAAGATCAACATTGGTTTTTTCTCCAAATCCGAATCTTTCCATATAATCGGCAAATTTTTTATTTCCAATCATTTTTTCCACAAAAATAACTCCCGTATTGATGGATTTCTCCAAAACCTGAGTCATAGTTTGTTTTCCATTGGCTTTGTTGTCGGAATTCCTAATTTCATATCCCGCCTCGCGGATTCCTCCCGAATCCACATAGGTTGTGTCTGAATTCACTTTTCCATCATCAATACCGGCTGACATTGTGAATGATTTGAAAACCGATCCCGGCTCATACAAGGAACTGACGGCCGGATTGGCAAAAACCGAAATATCTTCCACTTGGCTATAATCGTTGGGATTGAAAGATGGATAATTTGCCATCGCCAATATTTTTCCGCTCTTTGGTTCCATCACGATAGCTGTGCCATTATCCGCCTGATGTTTTTCCACTGTTTCCTTTAGGATTTTTTCCGTTTCGTATTGAACAGTATGATTGAGCGTCAAAACCAAATCTACTCCGTCTTCTGCCGGATCAATCTCGCGATTGGCAGTGGAAATCCATCCGCCTCGCGTGTCTTTTTCCTGAGAAAGAGAACCGGATTTTCCCTCAAGCTTGTCATTTAGAGCCGCTTCTATTCCATACATTCCTTTCATTTCTTTTCCATCGGAACCAACAAAACCCAAAACTTGAGAAGCTAATTCTCCTGCTGGATAAAAACGAAAAGTTTCAGGAGTAAGATAAACGCCTTTTAATTTTAATTCTTTGATTCGAGAAGCCTCCTCATCCGTCAATTTATGTTTGATTATTTCAAACATATCTTCAGGATCGGACATTTTTTCTTCCAAACTATTTTTATCCATTTGCAAAATTCCCGCCAAAGATTCAGCAACCATATTTTTGTTTTCTATTTCTTTGGGAACAATATATGCCATTTGCATCTGCCGGTTGACTGCCACCGGATAAGGATCACTTTCGTCAGAAAGATAAATTTCTCCCCGGTTGGGATTAAGAGTTTGCGAAACCTTATGCTGATTTTCAGCCCGATCTTGATAAACCTTATAATTGATAACTTGAATGAAATAAAGTTTGATTAAAATACAAATTGCAACAAAAAGGACAAAAAAAACCAGAGAATAAATCCTCCAGTGCTCAGAAGTCAGCCCAGCTAAAGACCTTCCGCCGTTTAGCCCTATTTTTTTCATAGCATCAATATTAAATCATTTTAAAGCCACTGGTCCGCTTTCTTCAATATAGCTGACGCTTTTTGTTCCGGTCATATCCAAATTTTTGCTGGCTTCTTCAAGATAATAAAGTGATTTGAGCTGAGCCTCTTTAATTTTCAACTGCTCATTTTCATTTTTCAATTCTGTGATGTCTTTTTCCACCTGTTTAACTTGAAAACCCTTAGCGGCGCTTTTGTTTATTGAATACAAATATAGAATTCCAGCCAAGATAATGAATGCGACCAACACAAAGACTGGATTGATAAATCCCAATATTTTTTCTTTTTTATTGTTTGTATTTCTTTTTGTTTTTGGCTGCCAATAGCAACAGCTATCGGTCAGGACAAAATTTGTCCTTGCTTTCATGATTTTTTGTAGTCCCCCTACAAAAAATACTTTTTATATTTTTTCAACTATTCTTAGCTTAGCGCTTCTGGACCTTGAATTAATTGCTATTTCTTCAGCGCTGGGAGAAATAGGTTTTTTGGTTATCACCATCACACTTGGCGTATTGTCACAGCGACAGACTGGAAATTCTTTTGGGCAAATGCATCCCCTTGCATTTTCCCGAAAAATATTTTTAACCACTCTGTCTTCTCCGGAATGAAAAGTGATAACTGCTAGTCTTCCTTTTTTATTTAAAACTTCAATCGCATGACCCAAAAAAATATTCAAATTTTCCCGTTCTTTGTTCACTTCCATCCTAATAGCTTGAAATGATTTGGTGGCACAATGAATCTTTTTCCTGCGATAGCTTCCGGGAACCGAGCTTTCAATAATTTCAACCAGCTCATTTGTCGTATCTATACTTTTCTTTTTTCTGGCATTAGTAATGGCTTTGGCAATATAATAAGCAAATTTTTCCTCGCCGTATTCTCGAAGAATTTCCCCCAGCCTTTCTTCTCCATATTCATTCACCACATTCCACGCGCTCAATTTTCCTTCCTGATTCATTCGCATATCCAGCCGAGCATTTTTTTGGAAACTGAATCCCCTATCAGTATCCTCCAGCTGATCGGAAGAAATTCCGAAATCTGCAAGAATGGCCGATACTTTCGATGTTCCGTTTTTTTCCAGAATATTCTTCAATTCCGAAAAATTTCCGTGATTCAAACTGATGCTTTCTTTTTTTGGTTTGATCTTCAACTTATCTAAAAATTTTTCAAATTTTTCTATTGTTTCTTGGTCCTGATCGATAGCAATCAATTTTCCGTCCGGCAGAATTTTTTTGATAATTTCCAAGCTGTGCCCACCGCCTCCCAAAGTTGCGTCCACCACTACATCGCCATTTTTTAGATTTAACGCTTCAATTGCCTCCTCCAGCATTACTGATTTGTGAATAGACATTTTATGAATTTTCATTTTCCAATTTACAATTTTCAATCAAATTCCAACGACTAAATTTTCAAAAGTTTGGTAATTATTTAATTGAAAATTTATTGTAAATTGAGAATTGATAATTGAAAATTTTCTAATATACTCCCAGTTTTCCCAATTGTTCCGCGATCTCATCAGTATTTTTTTCAGCACTGTTTTTGTATGCATTCCACTTCTTTTCGTCCCAAATTTCCAATCGATCATAAACCCCGGCAATGGTCACATTTTTTTTCAGCTCGGCATATTCTTTGAGATAATCTGGAATTAATATTCTCCCTTGCCCATCAATATCGGCATCAATCGCTCCTGCCAACATCAAGCGAATAAAGCTTCTGGTTTTCGATTCTCCCACCGGCAATGTTCCCAATTTGCTAGCCAGTTTTTCCCAAACCTTCATCGGATAGACAAACAAACATTTATCCAGTCCGCGAGTAATCACCACTTTCTTTTTCAAATCATTCTTAAACTTTGACGGAACCGCCAATCTTTTTTTTGGATCTATGGAATGGGAATATTCACCAATAAACATACAAAGAATTGCGGGGGAATTTTTATTGCATTTTTAAAAATCCACTTTCCCCCACTTTTATTGTCTTTACTTCTATTTTATTCCACCAAGAAACATCTGTCAACACTTTTTAAACAACAAAAAAATAGCTTAAATAAGCTATTTTTAAAAGTTATGCACAGGTCATTGCGCTTTCCAGATTATTTCACTCTATTTCTGGATAAATTATTTATTTTTTCATCAAACAATTAGTCTTTTCGTATTATTATTTCCCGCAACTAATTCTTGTTTTTCAATTTTATTCTCACCGCTAAAAAAAACTATGTAGACCACATCCAGAATCGCCAGGGTGTTGATGAGAAGAAGTGCCACAAACCAAGCCTTATGCCCATTGCGAGCTGATTTCCAGAGAGCCACTCCCTTCCACGGAATCATCCAAAGTATTAGCACCCAAATTATCCATTGGTTCCTGATGAAAAAATCTAGCGTCATAAAATTTTTTGGAAAATAATTAATTTCTATACTTTTATTTTACACTAAAGTTTTTATTTTTTCAATAGTAATTTTTTATCCCGCCCAATAATTATTGACCCACAAAATTATATCTAGAGCGAGAAAAATAACCGATACAAAAGCCCAGGTCATCTGCCAATTTTTATTTTTAATTCCTGCTAAAAGTATAAACATTGGGAAAAGCACCAGACTATAGCGGCCAATGCTCATTAGCGTTCCGGATGTAAGCGCAGAAAAAATTGTGGCTAGCATAAAAAATCCGTAGAGCGCTGACAATTTTTTAAAAACAAAATAAAGCACCGCCAAAATTACTATTGTAAATATAGTGTCTATAATCAAATTAACTGTCGCCGGATGACTGAATAAAGAAAAATGTTCCTTATTTGGAATAAATGACCTCCCGAAGGCACTTTCTATTTTGAAAAATAAAAAGAAATCATGAAATTTTATTGCGTGATAAAGAAAAAAACCTCCAGTGACAATAGCTGGGAAGAAAACAGGAATTATTTTTGGCGTAAATATGCTCTTCCATCCATACGTTCTCCAAACCTCCCAAAGAATTGGCAAAGCCAAAAATATTCCATTGCTATGCGTGGCTGCTCCAAGAAACGCAAAGAATCCCGCTAACCAAAATTCTTTTTTAAATGCATAATAAAAACAGGATAGAGTCAAAAAAAGAAAAAGAGATTCTGTATAGATAACATTAAGAAAAAAAGCTGTGGGAAAAATAAGAAGAAATAAAATCGGCAATTCCGGATCAATTTCCGGATGAAATTCTTTTACCAATTTATAAAAATAAGCCACTGATAAAAATAAAAACATTGTGCTTAATATCCATCCTGCCAACAAAAAGTTTCCGAAAAAAATTGTTCCGACTATTTTTATAAGCAGTGGATAGAGAGGGAAAAATACAACATTTGAGAGAGTATCGTCTGTTTTGAGATAATATCCGTTTTGGACAATATCCAAATACCAATAGGTATCCCAGCGATTGTGCAAATCCACAATATCCCAACTTTTCTCGGCTGGTGGAATATCTTGATACAACATCCACTCGTATGCCGTGTCAGATTTTAAATTAAAACGATTTAATGTAATAAAAGCAAAGATATTAACAATCAAAAACCAAAGAATAACTTTTACTATTATTTTTTTCATTTTATTTTATTTAAATCTCCATTAATTATCTCATCTGCCATAGCCTTGATTTCGTCTGCATAGGAAACATCCTCTGGAATAGGATTTAGTAAAAATACTTTTTTATCATTCACATGAGCGAACCCAATTTCCATGAGAGTATTTCCGCCGATATAGTTTTTTATGCCATTCTTGTTAAAATTCAAAACTAAGATTGCATCGCTATTTTGTATGGCGTTATGATACCACTTGATATAATTTTGTTCTCGTTTTAGAACTGCATGCTCTCGATTCACTCTTTCCATTAATTCCGGCATTTCCCCTTTAACAGATTTAATGTAATGTTCGTGAACAATAACATTGTGCCCCAGACTTTCAAGCTTTTCCATGTATTCAACCATTTCATTCCGAAATTTTGAACTTCCGCAAATTGTTATTTTCATATTAATTAATATTATAATCAAACCATTTTTTGAGCATTTCGTATTCTTTTTCAACCATTTTCTTTTCCTGATCAAAAAATATTTTTTGATTGAAATCGCGTTCTATCTTGATTTTATTTTTTTCCATAACTCCGGCGAAATTATTTTTGGAATATTTTCCGATCCAAAGATAAAAAGGCGGCAAAAAGTGCGCCATGGCATCCGCCGAAGCCACAATTTTTTGTTCCAAAGTTTGAGGCGGATTTTCTTTGACTCGATGCCGCAAAACAACTTCTTTGACTTTTTCCGCAGTAGCCGCGGAAAATCCTCTTTCAATTAATAATTTATACGCTTTTTCTGATCCAATCTTATCATGAGGCTCTTCATCGCTTAATCTGGCGACATCGTGAAGGATGGCTCCCAGCCAAACCACCTCCTTGTCGGCATTATATTTTTCTGCCATCTGTTTGCTATATTCGATAACAGGTTTTATATGAATATCCCAAAATGTATTAAAAAATTCCTTGGTTTCCAAATCTGAAAAACTATGTTTTGTTATAGTCGGATTATAATGAAGATTTTTTATCTCTTCTTCAAGTTTTTCAATTTTATTTGTTTCCATAAACCGATAAAAGTAAACTGGTTTAAACCGATTTACTAATTTTCAAGTAGAGAATAAATTAAATTAATTTTATTTCGTTTTCATCGGCGGGAAAATGATGGTTTCACGGATGGATTTATTTTGAAGAAAAGCAAAGAAGCGTTCACTCATTCCAAATCCGAAAGCCGGCGGCATGCCATATTCCAGCGCTTCCACAAAATCTCCATCCATCATTTGCGCTTCGGCGTCCCCCGCTTCGCGGAGTTTTGCCTGCGCCTCAAATCTTTCTCGCTGATCAATCGGGTCATTGAGTTCGGCAAATGCATTGCAAAGCTCGGATCCTCCCGCCACAATTTGGAATCTCAAAACTTTCTTTGGATTCTTTGGATCAATTTTAGCCAAAGGAGAAACTTCAATCGGATGCCCCACCAAAAAACACGGCTGAATCAAATTTGGTCTGATAGTTTTTTTGTATATCAAATCAATAAGCCGGCCCTTGCCTGCGGTTTTTTCAAATTTTATTTTCAATTCCGTGGCTTTTTTTTGCAATTCATCCACACTCACCTCTTGCCCCAGATCAATGCCGACAGCTTTTTGAAATGCGTCAAAATAATCCACTTTTGGAAATTCTTTTTCCCAATTTATTTTATAGCCTCCTGCCACGTGATCTGCATCAGCAGATTTTACGTGGTCATATCCATGCTCATAGCCACCCAAAACTTTCAAAACTATTTCCTTGTATAATTTTTCCGTGAATTCAATGCCTTTTTGCAAATCCCAATATGAAGCGTAAAATTCCATAAAATCAAATTCTTGCAAATGATCGCGATCCATTCCTTCATTGCGGAAAACTCGCCCGATTTCAAAAACTTTTTCGTAACCTCCCACCAGTAATCGTTTGAGAGCCAATTCCAAAGAAATACGCAAATACAAGTCCTCATCCAAGGCATTATAGTGGGTCACAAACGGCTCAGCTTCAGCCCCTCCGGGAATATGCTCTAAAACCGGAGTTTGCACTTCCAAAAATTTTTCCGCCAAAAGAAAACTTCTGATGGTTTGCCAGAAAATATTTTTCTTGCGGAAAAGTTCCCGCGTTTCGGGATTAAGCATCAAATCCAAATATCTTTTCCGGAGCAGATCTTCTTGATCTTTTATTCCATAATATTCTGTAGGCACCGGTCTGATAATTTTTGAAAGTATTTTCCAGTCAGAAACTTGCAAGGTTTTTTCATCTTGTTTGGTTTTGAAAAGTTTTCCTTTGGCTTCCACGAAATCTCCAACCTCAATATTGCTGATAAATAATTTGAATTTACTTTCTTCAATATTTTTCTTGTTCAAAAATAGCTGAATTTTTCCTGATTCATCTTCAATGTGCGCAAAAGCCGATCCGCCCATTGGACGCAACGACCGCACTCTTCCAGCCAAAATTATTTCTTTGTCAGAGAGTGTTTCAAGTTTTTCCAAAGCTTCACCATTAGAGATGCTTTTTCCGGTTTTTTCCGGATAAGGTTCCATTCCGAAGCTTCTAATATTGTCTAGTTTGCTTAATTTATTTTTGATGATATCTTCAAGCATATAATTCTAATTTACCTTATTTTCAGGAAAATGGCAACAAAATCCCGCTCCGATGTAACATCGGAGCGGGATTATTTATAAAAAGAAAATTATTTAACATCCAAAATTTTGTATTTTACTTTGCCTTTTGGAGTCTCCACTGCCACATCATCATCTTTCTTTTTATCCAAAAATGCTCTGCCCATCGGAGATTCGTTGGAAATTTTCATATTGGTCGGATTGGCTTCTTTGGATCCGACGATTTGGAATTCCATTTCGCTTCCATTGAATTTCACTTTCACTTTTGATCCAATTTGCACTGAATTGGATTGAGTATGTGAAACCACTTGAAATTCTTTGATAATCATTTCCAATTCCGCAATGCGGGCTTCGTTTTCATTTTGCTGATGTTTGGCTTCAGCATATTCCGCGTTTTCACTGAGATCCCCCTGTTCTTTGGCATCTTTGATAGCATTGGAAATTTCCTGCCTTTTTTGGATTTTTCTGGATTCCAACTCGTCTTTTAACTTTTTCAATCCTTCTTCGGTAATAAATCTAGTCATTTTTTCGCGCCCTCACATCGATTCAATAATCAATATAGGGGTAAAGATTAGTGATTAAAAAATGCTGTTTGAAAAACAGCTTTAAAATTCTTATTTTTTAAGCGATATTAACCTTGCGTTTACGTCGCTTGAAAATTAAACCTATCATACCAGAAGCGTCTTTTATGTCAAGGACGAGTCTAGAAAAATCTATTCCAGACATCCAAGCTGACCAAATCACGCAGAGTCACAAAGGCCATCAAAGTCATCAGCAAAACAAATCCGATAGTATTTACTGCGTGTTCAGTTTCTTCAGCTAACGGTTTTTTCTTTAATTTATTGACCAAAATAAATAATACTCTGCCTCCATCCAAAGCGGGAAAAGGAAAGGCGTTCACAATTCCCAGATTCAAACTGAGAATAGCAATAAAATTCATCACATAAATGAGTCCCAATTGCGCCACTTGCCCTGTATAGGAATAAATTCTCACTGGGCCCGATATTTCCACTCCAGCGCTCTTTCCCATCAAAAGATCCTTAATGACATTGAAAAATAAAATCAGGAAATTGAATATCGTGACAATTCCTTGATAAAAAGCTTCAAAAAAAGGCAATTTAACAAGCGCGGTTTGCGCTGGAGAAACTCCCAATGGTCCTTGGCCATCCGGCGGAGATAATCGGGGAACTCCTTCTAATTGAATTTCACTTTCCCCTCTTTTTATTTTTAAAATTATTTTTTGGCCTTTGTTATTGGAAACAACTTTCTGAAATTGACTGACAGCATTTATTTTTTCACATTCTTGGATAGACGCGCAAACAGCCACAATTTCATCTCCTTCTTTTATTCCCATTGCGGCAGCGGGAGAATCTTTGCTGACTTGAATTATTTGCACTATTGATCCGGCCGTTCCTTCAGGAACTTCTTTAGGAGCTCCTATCATAAAAACAACGGAAAACAAAAACCAAGCCAAAATAAAGTTCATCACTACTCCCGCTAAAAGAACTTTCGTTCTTTGCCAGGCGGTTTTGCTCGCAAAACTATCCGCATCATTTTTGGATGATCCATCCTCGCCTTTTATTTTCACAAATCCTCCGATAGGAATCCAGTTAATGGAATAAACCGTGTCATCCATTTCAAGATGGTCCCGGCTGAAAACAATCTTCCACTTATTTTCTTTTTTGCTTTTATAAAATCCGATCGCTCTGGGAGGAAAACCAAATCCGAATTCATCAACCTTGATTCCATTCCGGCGGGCAACAAAAAAATGCCCCAGTTCGTGGACAAAAATCAATATTCCCAAAGTGATTATAAAAATTATCAATGTTGTCATATGCTCCGCAAAACAAAACCACAACGCTCAAAATAAAATTATTTGGGCTTTGCGTTCCGCAATTAAACTGTCATTATTTCTTCTTCTTTCTTTTTTCTTATTTCTTCTATTTTTTTGTTGTACTCGTCAATCATTTCCTGCAACTTGCTTTTTTCTCGAAATTTATCATCTTCGGATATTTTTCCATCCGCTTCTTCTTTTTGGATTTTTTTCCAGACTTCTTCGCGGATATTTCTAATAGTAATGCGCGATTCTTCAGAAACTTTATTCAAAACTTTTACCAGATCTTTGCGCCTTTCTTCATTCAGAGGTGGCAAATTAAGCCTGATAATCTGACCATCATTATTCGGATTAAGACCCAAGTCTGATTCACGAATGGCCGCTTCAATACCCACCAAGCTATCCCGATCCCAAGGCTGAATCGTAATCAATCGAGGTTCCGGCACATTAATACTCGCAATTTGCTTGACTGGAGCTTTGCTGCCATAATAATCAACCATAAGATTTTCTACCAGTGCCGTGCTGGCTCTTCCTGTCCTGATTTTTCCAATTTCTTCTTTGAAATGGATTATTGCATCTTCCAAATTTTTGCCTGTCTCTTCAGTTATTTTTTGATCCATAATATTTATTTCAAATTTAATTTTACATTTTTCTTAATCCCAAAAATATCACCAAAGGATTTGTCGGATCATATTCAACGACCTCTACTATTCGGCCCGACACCGATTGATTGGTCGCCCATTTTATCCCTCCATCAACTGATTTGTAAATCGCTTGTGCACTGCTATAGATTATCTCGTTGGAATTTTGAGGATTGACCGCCATCGCTCTGATGGGAAATTTTTTGGAAGATTCCAATATATTCACCGCCTCCCATTTATCTCCATATTCCGTTCCTTTGACCATTCCTTTGTCAAGACCAACGTATACGACTCCGCTTTTTTTCTTATCAACGGCGATGGAATTCACATTTGAACTGAACCCGCTTTTTCCCAAGACAGTATTCAAGCTTTCAAAATTTTTCCCTTGATCCTTAGTCCTCAGGATTCCTTTATCAAAAATTCCGAAATAAATAGCCTTGTCTCCCAATGGATCAAAGGTAATGTCAATAACTGGTCCATCGGCTTTCAAAAGATTCTTCCAGGCTGCTCCTCCATCAACTGTTTTGAAAATCATTCCTTCATTCGTTCCCGCATAAAGAACATTGGAATCAACCTTGCTTATTTCCAAAGAAGAAATGGAAGTTCCGTCAGCCGGCTCAGAATATATTTCCTTCCATTCATCTCCGCCGTTTTCGCTTTTGAAAATTTTTCCGCGTTTTCCAAAAATTCCACCCGCATAAACAATTTTATCGTTTTTGCTATCCACCACGAGGCCATAAACTTTTGTCAGAGCCAGATTACTTTTAAGCCATTCATCTCCGCCATTGATAGTTTTGTATATTCCGTCCTTTTCCGTTCCCAAAAAAACTGTTTGACTGTCGGTTGAGTCAATAGCAACAGTTAAAATACTAACTGAAGAAATGCTTCCATTTTGTGGAGTTTTTATTTTAGCTTCCCATTTTTCTCCCCCATCAATTGTTTTCCAAACACTGCCAATCGAATCAGCTGGCAGAGATGAATTGGATGAACATCCGGAAAAAATAAAAGCTGAGAAAGCAATAATAGCGATGGTTATTCCTTTTTTCATACTTTCATTATAATACATACCTGCAAAAAGTCCAAAAAAAAGAAAAAAGCCCCAGTTGGGCTTTATTCATTACATTGTGCGCTGGGCCTACTTCGCTAAAGCTTCGTAAGGCCTGGTACATTTGGAATAGATAAATTTAGATACGATGGTTTACCATTCCGAAACTTTAGTGTAGGATGGTGCGCTGGGGGGGAATCGAACCCACGACCCTCTGCTTAAAAGGCAGGTGCTCTACCGACTGAGCTACCAGCGCATAGTCATTTTATATTTAGTTTATTTTAATACACTGCCAGTTGGTATACCGACTGCCTGTCTCGCCTTAGGCGGAAGCTACCAGCGCGTAAATTATTTTGTAAAAAACTAAAGTAAATTGTATCAGTAAAATAATTATTAGTCAATGCCACACTTCTTTTGAAAATTAGACAAAACTCCATTTTTATATTACCATCATAATAATATTATGGGGAGCAATTTACCTAAAAAAATATTTTTTTGGACACTGGTCATCCTTTTTATAATCACTTCCATTTTGACTATTTTCTACACTCTTGGATACCGATTCAACACAAATCGGGGTATTTTTGTTTATTCCGGATCTGTGACTATTTCATCCAATCCGCGCTCAGCGAATATAAGCGTTGATGGAGAACCGGTTGCCAGACAAATAATCAGCAGTCTGAACAATTCCTATCACATTGACGGCCTAAAACCAGGCGAGCATCTCTTGGAGGTGAATTATCCGGATTTCAATTCTTGGTCAAAAAAAATAAGCATCAACAGCGGATTATCCACTGAATTTTGGAATGTTCTTTTGACCAGGAAAGAATATCAAAAAACATTTTCTGCCATAAAAGATATTGACAGAATTTTCCTAGTGCCTTCAAAAAAATTAGGCGCTTTTACTCAGAACGGCAGCCAAGGCGTTTCGGTAGGCGTTTTTGATTTATCCACAATGGAAATCAATATGATTTTTTCGGAACCGGGATATCAATATTTCGACAATAACCGCGAAGAAAACATTGAATGGTCTCCACAAGCTCACCGGATAATCATTCCCGTTTCAAAAGACAGCATCCAATATTATTTGATTGCCGGAGTGGACATAAAAGAACTTTTCAATCTGAATGAAATTACCGGGAGCAATAATTTGAAAAAAGTCCGTTGGGATCCCGACCACAAAAATTTTCTCTATTATATGGATGGGACCAATCTCTATCGTATGACTCTTGATCATCCTCAAGAGAAAACTCTGATTGCCGAAAATATCGCAAGCTATGACATCACGAGAAATAAAATATATTATTTCCAGCTCCCGGGCGGTTTGGTATATCAAAGAGATTTGGAAGGAGTGAATGACCCAATACAAATCACTGATGCTCCTCCTGACGACGCAAAAAATTATAAAATAGTGGCTTATGATGAAACTGCCATCGCTCTTTGGAATAGAAACAACAAGGATCTTTATATTTTCAATATCGGTGAAAAGGAACAATATTTCCGCAAGTTAGCTTCCGATATTGAAAATTTCCAATTTTCCGATGATGGAAAAAAATTGCTTTATTGGAATGATTGGGAAATTTCCGCTTATTTTCTCCGCAAATGGGACACTCAGCCAATCAGATCGGAAAATGAACAAACAGATGTTCTTAGATTTTCGCAAAAAATAAGCAATGTCCAATGGGAAAAAGATTATGAACATGTCCTTTTCACAGCTGACAAAAAAATAAAAGTGGTGGAACTGGATTATCGCGGACAAAGAAATATTTCCGATGTTATTCAATTCAATGGAGAAAAAACCGAAGTGGTGGAAAATCTTCCCAGCAATCAATTATTCTTCACGGATACAAATGAAAAAGGAGAAGCTGGCCTTTCCGTCATTATCTTTCCGGAAAAAACCGGACTCTTTCAATAGAAAAAACCGCCTAAATAAGCGGTTTTTTGTTATAGAAGTGTATAAGTTTAAACTAGCGCTTCGCCCATTGCGGAGCTTTTCGGGCTTTCTTTAGTCCTGGTTTCTTGCGTTCCACCACTCTTGAATCCCGTGTCATAAAGCCACCTTCCTTTAGTTTCTTTTTGTATTCAGGATTGAATTCCACTAAAGCCTTAGAAATTCCCAATTTAATGGCTTCTGCTTGTCCTCTGAATCCCCCGCCTCTGACCAAAACAGAAACACCGAATTTTCCAAAAGCTTCCGTCAATTTCAACGGAGAAACAAAAATATTTTGCAAAAAAAGTACCGGAAAATATTCAACCATTTTTCTTTTGTTGACAATCAAATCATCATCTCCCGCTTTTTCATTAGGATAAATTCGAACTTGAGCAACGGAAGATTTTCTTCGTCCAACGGCATAAAAATACTTTCCTTTGGGAGTTTTTTCTTCCTTAACCGCATCTTTTTCGGTTTTAACTGAGCCTTTTTCAGCCTTAGCTGCAGTTTTCACTTCAGCTTTTTCCACAGGTTTAACCTCAGGTTTCATTTCCAAATCCTTAACTTCAGTTTTCACTTCAGCTTTTTCCGCTTTTTTTCTCTTAGTAGCAACCATACGAAATAATATTAATTAATTTTAGATTCAATCTTATGAGTATGCTTTTCGTCTTTATAAATAAGCATTCTTTTCATTCGAGGGCTTCTCAATTTATTTTTCGGCAGCATGCCGTTCACTGCGCCTTTGATAATTTTCCGCGAATCTTTCTCAATCTGTCTTTGCAATTTCACGGAAGTAATTCCGCTCGGATATCCGCTGAATGTGTGATAAATTTTGTCCCTCCTTTTGTTTCCGGTCACTTGAAGCAAATCCGAATTAATGATAACCACAAAATCCCCCCCATCAATATGAGGAGTAAAATCAACTTTTCCTTTCCCACTCAAAACTTTAGCCACTGATGTAGCTAATCGTCCGAGGTTGCTTTCCTTAGCATCAATGAGATAATATTTTCTTTCCATAAATTTAAACAAATTCAATTACGGCCATCTTGGCGCTATCGCTTTTTCGGCCGCCCAACTTAATGATTCTGGTATACCCGCTATTTCTCGAATCAAATCTTTTGATGAATTCTCCGGTTATCTTGCTGATAGCTTTTTCGGGAATATATTTCTTCAACTCTCTGACAACGGCAATCTTCTTCGCTTTGTCTTGAGCTTTCTTTCCTTTATTGATAAGTCTGTCAATTTTAGATTTCAATTCTTTGGCGCGGGCTTCAGTAGTTGTAATTTTTTCATAAATAATCAAACTGCCCAAGAGCGTTTTGATGAATGCTTTGCGCACTTTTCTGATTCTTCCAAATTTTCTTCCACTTTTTTTATGCTGCATAAAAAATCAATCTTTCGATATTATTATTGTTTTAAAGTTAAACCGAATTCTCCTATGGTTTTCTTGATTTCTCTTACTCCTCGTTCTCCCATGCCTTCCAATTCCAAAATTTCTTTTTCGCTCAGCTTCAGAATATCTTTGATTTTGGCAATCTTGTTTTTTTCCAGAATATTAAGAGTTCTGGTTGAAATATTTTTCAATTCAGCCATTTTCATCTTCATCGGATCAGCTGTTTCCTCCACTGATTCTTTTTTCTTTTCCACTTTTTCAACCGCTTCAACCTTTTCTTCAGCTTCTTCTCCTTCAGAGAAATCACCCAAAACGGAAAATTGATCCAAAAGAATTTGAACCGCTTTTTGAAAAGCGTCTTGAGGTGTGATACTGCCATCAGTTTCTATTTCTAAATTGATTTTGTTATAGTCAGTTCTCTTTCCTACCCGCATATCTTCTACGGTATAGTTAACTCTTTTTATTGGAGTATAAATAGCATCTATGCTGATAGCGCCAATTTCTTTATTTTCCTTTTCTTGCTGTTCAATAGGCACGTATCCCAACCCTTTGGTAATTTCCATTTCCAATTCCAATTCCGCTTTCTTGTCGGTAATAGTGGCAATGATTTGATCCTTATTCACCACCTCAACGCCCGAAGAGCATTTAATGTCTTTGGCAGTTACTTTTCCTTCTCCTTTTGATTTCAAGCTCACTTTGACTGTTTCATCTCCTTGAACATTGAAACGAACCCTTTTGAGATTCAGAATTATTTTTACCGCATCTTCCATAACGCCATTGATAGTTGAGAATTCATGAGAAACTCCTTTTATCTTGACGGAAGAAATAGCTGCGCCACCCAAAGAAGAAAGGATTATTCTTCGGAGAGAATTACCTATAGTTGTCCCATAACCGGGGTAGCAACCTAAAATTTCAATTCTCCCCGCGTTTTCTCCCAAAGAAACGTATTTAGGTTTTTGCGGAATAGATATTTTTTGCATAAATTTGGATTAATTATTTTTTATTTATTAAAAATTACCTGGAATAATATTCAATAACCAACTCAGGATCAACATTAACTCCAATTTGTTCTCTGGTTGGAACAGAAACAACTCTTCCTTCCAATTTGGAATTATCAAAACTTACCCAAGTCGGAAAATTTTTCTTATTTTTCAAAACACCAATTTGATTCTTGAAATATTCGTTGCTTTTTTTGCTCTCCTTTATTGAAATAATGTCATTGATTTTAACATAAAAAGAAGGGATATCAACTTTTTTTCCGTTCACCTGCAAAGCTCCATGACTAACCAATTGTCTTGCAAGAGAACGAGAAGAAGCAAAGCCCATTTGATACACAACATTGTCCAATCGCATTTCCAAGCGTGCCATCAAAAGATCTCCCGCTACACCTTGTTTGTTTTCAATTTCTTCATAGTGCTTCCGGAATTGTTTTTCCATTATTCCGTAAATTCTTTTGATTCTTTGTTTCATTGCCAATTGTCTTCCATATTCACTGAGAGTTCTGGAATATTTCTTTCCGTGCACTCCCGGAGCATAAGGTTTGCGAATCATCGCGCATTTCGGCGAAAAACAACGATCACCTTTCAAAAAAAGTTTTTCGTTCGCCCGTCGGCATTTTCTGCATTTTGAATCTAAATTTCTTGCCATAAATAATACTCACTAATACAAACTAATTAAAGCTAATCAGTGCGAATATTCGTTTTAATTAGATTTTAATTAGAACTTAATTCGCGAGTTATTTTTATACTCTTCTTGGTTTTCTTGGTCGGCATCCATTATGAGGAATTGGAGTAATATCTTTTATGGAAACTAAATCAAGTCCTTTATTAACCAAAGCGCGGATGGACGCTTCTCGTCCGGAACCGACACCTTTAACAAAAACTTCCAACTCAACTAAGCCGTATTTTTTCACTTTTTCGGCCAAATTTATTGCCACCTGGGTTGCGGCATAAGGAGTGGATTTTTTCGCTCCCTTAAATCCCAAAGAACCGGCGCTAGCCCAACCCAAAGACATTCCACCCAAATCAGTAATAGTGATAATCGTATTATTATAGGTGCATTGGATATGAGCTTGTCCTCTTTGAATTTGTCTTTTTATTTTCTTCTTCTTTTTTTTGTCAGAATCAGAATCGGCGCTTTCTTTGCTTTCTTTGAATTCCGGAGCTTTTTCAATACTCAAAAGTTCAGCAATTTCTTGCGCTTCGGTTTTTTCTGCTTCTTTTTTTTCGTCCTTAATTTCTTCTACCATATATCACTTTATAACATTACAACATTATAACTTTATAACTTATTTTTTAGGTCTTTTCCGATGCAGATTTTCTTCCTGAACCCATAGTGCGTCGGACATTGCCTCTCACTGTTCGGCTATTTGTCTTGGTTCTTTGACCTCTCACCGGAAGATGACGCAAATGTCTCACTCCGATATAGCATTTAATTTCTTTCAAGCGTTTCACATTCATCTTGATCTCATGCTTCAATTCTCCCTCTACATGATATTTGCTTTCTATTTCGGTTCTCAGTTTGTTGGCTTCAGCTTCAGTTAATTCTTTAACTTTTTTGTTCGTGTCAATTTTCAAACCTTCCAATATTTTATTGCTGGTTGACAAACCAATCCCATAAACTTGGGTCAGTCCGACATCTATTCTTTTTTCATCTGGAAGATTGATTCCTGAAATTCTTATCATATCTTTACTCTTTTACTTTATAACTTTATAACTTTTAACATTATAACTTTCTATCCTTGTCGCTGTTTATGTTTTGCCACAACGCAAACCACATAAAGCTTGCCTCGGCGCTTTACAATTTTGCATTTATCACAAATTTTTTTGACTGAAGCTCTAACTTTCATATTTATAAACTAAAAATTTCCAACAATATTTATTAAAACTTTACTTTTAACTTTGAATTTTTACTTTTTAATTTTTCAGATTCTCTGAACGATTCTGCCCTTGGTCAAATCATATGGGCTCATTTCCAAAATTACTCGGTCTCCCGGAAGTAACCGGATATAATTGACTCTCATTCTTCCCGAAATATGGGCTAAAATCTCATGTCCATTATCCAACTTTACCTTGAACGTTGTGTTAGGCAAAGATTCGGATATTATACCTTCGATTTTTACTAACTCCTTGTTGGATGCCATAATTAATTTTTTCTAAAACCCTGCTATAATTTTTTCGCATTCAAACGAAAAAAAGAATTTTTTTCGCGCTCAAACGCAAAAAATAGAGGAGTTTTTCGGCGCATTACAATCCTAGTGCTTGAATTCAACTCCTACCTCTATTTACGAGAAATTTTTATTTAATTTTAAGGTAAGTCAATTCTATCAAAATATAAAAAATGTGTCAACCCCGTTAGAATTTTGGAGATAATTTTGCTGAATAAGACAAATTAGAGGCGAAGCCGCTTCGCTCTTGCGCAATCTGAAACCACAAATTAGTTTTGAAATTCTAACAGGGTCAACCCCGCACTAACTTTACACGGCACCCAAGGGTGCTAAAGCGCAAAACTTTGCTATTTGATTAATTTTGAATTATTTTTTAAAAAAAATTAATTTATACTAAACAAACAAAAAGTGCAAAGTTAGTGCGGGGTCAAGGAAGGATAAATTACGAAACATTTTTCCGCTTATTAAACAACACTCCGACCGTTTTGAAACAGATCAAAATATCCATTTTCAAAGACCAGTTTTCAATATAATAAACATCCAATTTATATTCGTCTTCAAATGGCAAATCGGATCGTCCTGAAACTTGCGCCATTCCGGTAATTCCGGGTTTGATGGTGAGTAAGCGGCGATGATATTCACTGTATTTTTCCACTTCTCTTTCTTGATGCGGACGCGGTCCCACCATACTCATATTGCCGCGAATCACATTGAAAAGCTGAGGAAGTTCATCGATGGAATATTTTTCAATAAAAGCCCCCACTCTGGTTTTGCGCGGATCATTTTTGATTTTATACAACGGCCCCTTCCTCACGCTTTTTTCTTCAATCAATTTTTTTTCATATTTCAAAGCTTCATCACAATTTGGATTTTCCGCGCTGATGCTGTGCTCCCATTTCATATAGCGGAATTTGAAAACAAAAAACTTTTCTCCGTCACTCCCGATCCGCTCGTTCTTATAAATCACCGGGCCCTTGCTTTCCAATTTAATTAGAATTGCGATTAGAAGCAGCAGTGGAGAAAAAATAATTGTCAAAATAATAGAAGCAACTATATCAAAAGTTCTTTTCAAAATCCTGCCCCATCCATCCAAAGGCGTATGCTTCACTTCAATAATCGGTTCGCCTTCCAGCATTCCCAGTTCTATTTGGGCAGTTTGGAGCGTGTTTGGAATATATTTATAAGTAATATTATTAATTGAACAATAATCAATGATTTTTTCCTGTTCCATGTCAGTGATGGAAGAATCGCAAATAATAATATCATCCACGCCTTTAGTCTGTTTGATTTCTTTGATCATTCTGACGCTTCCGCTTTCTATTTGATCAACAATTCTGAATCCCAAAGAGCGATTTCTCTTGATCATTTGACGAATTTTTTCGATTTTCCCATTGTGTCCAATTAATAGCAACCGATGGGTACCGATTCCTTTTTTCACCAAAAGAAATTTTTGTATTTTTTGCAGAATAAAACGGGCTATAGTCACATAGAAAACAACGAATGCCCATCCCGACAGAATGATAAACCGGGAAGAAAACCATTCCCGTTTCAAGAAAATCGTCACAATCAAAATTACCAATCCCAGAGAAGTGGCGGAAAATATTTTGAAAGCTTCCTGGCGGAATTTTCTGGTAACTCTAATGTCATATAATCCTTCAATTGCATAAATCAAAACAAAAACCGGGGCAATAATGAGAATTGCCTTGAAATAAATATCAAAAGGAAAATTATACAACTTGGGCTTCAGCGCAATAATCTGCGGGATGTCTCTGATAACAAAAGCACTGACTCCTGCCAAAACAATCATCAAAAAATCAACCGGCACTTGAAGAGCGCTAAAAAATAATTCTGATTTTTTCATAAATAATTTGGATCTAAAATCTGCCAAAACAATCTCATAAGCCGGATTCTGTTTCAACACAGCAATTTATCTGGAAACAATATTACTATTGTCCTCGAGCGGCACCCAGCCACTGCGAAGCAGTGGAAATTCCAAATCCCAAGATACAAAATCCAAATAAACTCAAATTCATCAAATCACAAATCCAAAATATTTTGGAAATTTGGTCATTGAGATTTGAAAATTGTTTGGAAATTGGAAATTGGTTATTGGTCATTCCAGTGCTTCGCACTGGCAGTACGGCCTTGCACCAAGTAGGGTTTTCCACCAGCGATTATCGCTAATCGCGGAGTATTGTAACCGATATTCGCTAATCAGCTGATAAAGCGAAGACCGACATCAATACACTTTTCACCTTTTGCCACTGCGAAGCAGTGGAAATTCCAAATCCCAAGATACAAAACCCAAATAAATTCAAATTTATCAAATTACAAATCCAAAATATTTTGGAAATTTGGTCATTGAGATTTGAAAATTGTTTGGAAATTGGAAATTGGTTATTGGTCATTCCAGTGCTTCGCACTGGTTAGTATTGTCTCTGTGGCACTTTCCCGTAAAACGCCTCACAACGTTTTAGATGGACGTTATCCATTACTTACTTCTCTGATAAAATCAGAGGGTGTCCGGACTTTCCTCCCTCATTATTCAAAGAATAAAAAGAGTAGCTGTTCGGATCATTTTGGCATATTTTAGACTCAAATAACTATATTTTTACATTATATCACACATATCACAACAATCTTATATTATATAAGATTGTTTTGCTTCTGTCAATAGTTGCTTAGAAATTATATCTTGCTTCTCTATTTTCTGTATCGGCCATTAATTGGCGACCACTAAAACCGAGCATTTGGGTCTAGAACCATTTTTTTCTTGATTGACCTCAATCCCCTCATCTGCAAAGTTTTCATTTTTCCTTTTTTGGATTTTATTTGATTTTTCAATTCAGCCACCGCAACATCTGTTGAACCCTCCACGCTTTCCGTTGTTGCTTCCGCGCGATAAAGCTGATTGGGCATATTAATCATCAACTCTATTCTGAAATTTCCTTTCTTGTCCAAATCTATTTCTACTTCAATCTGCTTCATTTTATTCAGCAATTTTTCCACAGGCTTCAAGCGCTTGCGAATATATTCCTCGGTGCGATTATCAATTTTCAAACCTTTCAAGAGAAACTTTATTTTTTCTGCTTTCTTTTCAACCATAAAATTAAATTAAAAAAAATTATAGGACTTACGCATTTGACTATGACAATTGCTTTTCGTAAGCGCGATTCAGAAATTGTCCAATTATCGCGCTGAGCAGCGGATTGGCAGAGGCAAATGCGTAAGTTCTGAATTAATAAATTGTATATTAGAACCCTAACATTTCTACCTCTTCCCGAAGTTCCACTCCAAATTTATCCCTCACTTGCTGTTTCACAATACTAGATAACATTATAACATTTTCCGCCGTTGCTCCGCCAGTATTAAGGAAATATACCGCGTTGTCCTCGCTCACCATCGCTCCGCCGATTTTTTTGCCTTTCAAATCCGCTTTTTCCATCAGCCAACCGGCTGGCACTTTTCCGCCTTTGCTTTTCACGTTTTTTTCCTTCTCAAATTCTTCTATCAATTCCTTTTTCTCTGTCACTGGATTAACAAAATATGATCCTGCATTAGTTGTTCCCGGAGTTTGCAGAGCAATGCGCTTGGGAATGATGGATTTTATTTTCTCCATACTTTCCTCTTTGTTCCCCGGCGCCAATTTTATTTTTACGGAAATTATTATTAAATTCTGATTCTTTTTGAAAATACTTTCCCGATAAGAAAATTGACATTCATCTTTAGAAAATTCTTTGTATGTTTCTGCTTCAGCATCAAAAACTTTTACTGATTCAACTGCGTCCCCTGTTTCCCCACCGAACGCTCCCGCATTGCCTCGCACCGCTCCGCCGATGGTTCCCGGAATTCCCGCCGCCCATTCCATTCCGGTCATTGATTCGGCAATGGATGAATTGACTATTCTCGCCAAAGGAACACCAGCCTGCGCTTCTACTGTATTACTACTCTTTTCAACCTTGATTTGGCTCATTTTGATTTTTATCACCAAACCTTCAAACCCTTTATCATTTACCAATAAATTGCTTCCTCCGCCCAAAATAAAATAGGGCAAATTATTTTTTTTCGCAAAATTCAAAGCTTCAATAAGCTCTTCTTCGGTGCTCACTTCCACAAATTGCTTCGCCGGCCCTCCGATGCGGAAAGATGTGTGATTGGACAAAAGAATGTTTTCTTGAACATTAAGCATAAAAATTATTTTTTTATTATTAACGGAATTTAATACGTATTTAAGTATATACTAATATATATATTTTTCAATTCCAGATTGACAATCTCTTGTCTCATTGCTAGCATTTTATCATCGCTCTTTGATAAATAACCCTTTTTGGAGGACATAAATATGCAGTTTAAGCATGCGATTGTGCAGAATCAAGGCAACAGAGGCTATATGGAAGATTATCATTGTTTATATGCGAACTTGCCCAATGATGGAATTTTTGGAGGAGTTTATGACGGTCATGGCGGATCTTTCGCCGCTGACTTCGCCCACGCAAGATTGCATATGGAATTTTGGGGATTCTTGAAGGAAGGATGCAGTCCTGCATTGGCTTTCGAAAAAAGCTATCAAGAAATCACAAACTATTTGCATAGCAAAGTAAATCTTAAGGACCTTGCTAAAAAAAGAGGTTTGAAAAAAAGTGTCGTCACAAGTGACCCCAGCCAAATGGATTCAGGCACCACAGCCGCCAATTTTTATATCGTGGATAACGCCATTCACTTTGCCAACGCCGGTGATTCCGAAATTATGGTCATCAGTGAAAATCCGAAAGATGATGATTTCACTCTGACTACTTTGCATGAACCAAGCAATGCCGGTGAAATCACAAGAATAAGAAAAGATTTCGGAGAAGAGGTGGAAATGGATAGGGTGAGTATTATCAAAGATAACTATTATTTGCGAATGACTCGCGCGCTGGGAGACAAAAAATTCAAATCAGCCGGAGTAATTCCAACGCCAAGCACGGGGCAATTCAAAATGTTGGACAGCAACAAATGGATAATCTGCGGCACTGATGGCTTGTTTGCGCATATTGAAAAATACGTCATTGGTGAAATTGTCAGAGAACAAAAAACCGCGAAAAAAATCGCGAATCATCTTCTGAAAAACATTGAGATTGATGACAATGTCACAATAATGGTTTTGGAAAAAGTTTAACGAACAAAAAAAGAGCCCTATGATATTTCATAGGGCTTTTTAAATTAAAAAATAATATTTGCGCGCAATTAATTTATCTTCCGCTTTTGCGAGCTTCTTCAAACAAGAATACTGCCAAGGCCGTTCCAAAAACCGCCAGCCAGTCTTTCCCATCTATCGGCGCCATATGCAAATATGTTTGAAAAATTGGAACATACATAAACATCACTAATACTCCCAATGAAACAAAAATAGCTCCAATAGCATTTTTGTTTTTGAAAAATCCCAATTTAAATGGAGAAAGTTTTTCACTTCGTGATTGCAAAAGATTGGCGAGTTGCGCAACTGACAAGGTTGCAAAAACTACTGCGGTAGATTTTATATACAAAACTGATTCCAGTGATATGCTTTGTCCAAAATGCCATCCGCCCCTCATCATTGACCACAAAAAAGCTAGAATAGCTCCGGTAGCCATAATTGCCCCCAAATAAACTATCCGCCGAAAACGTTTGAAATTCATCGGCCCACCTTTCTTTTTGGAAAACTTTTTATCCATCAAACCCGGTTCAGCCGGCTCCAGTCCTAATGCAAAAGAAGGAATAAGATCTGTTCCCAAATCAATAGCGAGAATTTGAACCGCAAAAATAGGCGAAGGAATTTGCAACAACACTCCAAAAACAACTGTAAACAATTCTCCGGCATTGGAAGTAAAAACAAAATGGATAAATTTTTTCAAATTTTGAAAAATAGTCCGCCCCTCTTCAATGCCTTTGACAATGGAAGCAAAATTATCATCCAACAAAATCATATCCGCTGACTCTTTGGAAACATCCGTGCCCATAATTCCCATCGCAATTCCGATATCCGCTTTTTTGAGAGCCGGCGCATCATTAACTCCATCCCCCGTCATCGCAATCACTTCTCCATTATCCTTCAACACGGAAGCGATACGCAATTTTTGTTCCGGAGCAATACGCGCAAAAATAACATCTTTATTTTTTATTTTTTGATAAATTTCTTCATTGGTAAGATTGTTTAGAATTTTTCCACTTATAATTTCATAAGTCCCCTCTCCGTCAATCAGCCTCACTTCTTCAGCAATCGCCTTGGCGGTAATTTCATAGTCTCCGGTAATCATTATGGCTTTTATTCCCAAATTTCTGCAAAGTTGAATCGCTTCTTTTGTATTTTTTCTGGGTGGATCAATCATTGCCATCATTCCCACCCAAACCATATTCTTTTCCGCTTCCTGCAAATATTGTTCGCTTGAAACTGAATCCAAATTTCTATAAGCAAAAGCCATCACTCGGAGCGCCGAACCTGACATTGAATTGAAAACATTTTTTGCCGCATCTTTTTCTTCCGCCGTAAATTCCGTGATTTCATCGCCAATAATTTTTTGCGAACACAATTCCAGCATAACGTCAGGCGAGCCTTTGACATAGGCAATCACATTGCTGTTTTTATAAATAACGCTCATTCGCATTCTGTTGGAAGAAAAAGTTATTTCATCTATTTTTTTCTCTTCTTTTTCAAAAAACTTTTCTTCGGAATTATATTTTTTGGCCGCCACAACAATCGCGCCTTCCGTCGGATCTCCGACGATTTTGTAGTTCCCTTCCTCATGAACCAAACTGGCATCGGTGCAAAGCGCTCCAATCCTGAAAATCATTTCCAAATTTTTTGTTTCTTTTGGATTTATTATTTTTCCATCGGAAGAAAAATCTCCTTTTGGCTCATACCCAACTCCACTCACATCAATAATTTGATTATTCACTACAATTTTTTTGACGGTTAATTCGTTTTTGGTAATTGTTCCGGTCTTGTCAGTGCAAATGATGGAAACCGATCCCAGAGTTTCCACCGCGTTCAACTTTTTGGCCAGCACATTATGCTTGAGCAGCCGTTTCATTCCAAGGGATAAGGCCACTGAAATAGCCGCCGGCAATCCTTCAGGCACGACAGAAACAGAGAGCGCCAAAGCAAAAAGAAAATTTTGATAAAGAGACATTCCGAAATATTGCCCGGCGATAATCACCAAAACTCCGACAATAATGGAAACTGCAGTGACATCTTTTCCCAAAATTCGCATCTGTTTTTGCATTGGAGTCAGATCGTCTTTTATTTTTTGGGAAAGGTGGGCAATTTTTCCGAACTCCGTGTTCATACCCGTTCCCGATGCGATGCATGTCGCTTCTCCGGAAGCAACCGTTTCTCCCGAAAAAACAATATTATCAATATCCGACAAAGGAATTTTACTTCCTTCAATAATTTTTGCAGATTTTATTTTTGATTTGGTTTCTCCGGTGAAAATAAAACTATTGGTTTTCAAATCAAATGATTCCAAAATATATCCATCGGCTGGAGCAATATCTCCGGAAGACAGGAAAACAATATCCCCGGGCACTATCTCCGTAGCGTCAATTTCCTTTTTTTCTCCATTGCGGATGACCAATGCTTTGTCGGTTGTGAGTTTTTCCATGCTGTCAAAAATCTTTTCCGCCTTGAATTCTTGAAAAAATCCGATTGCGGCATTCATAAAAACAATAATCAAAATTATTGTCACGTCCCGATATTCCTGAAAAATAAAAGCTAAGATGGCCGCCGCCAGCAAAATCCAAACCAAAGCATCATTAAACTGGCTGACAATAAGTTTCAGCCACCGCCAATTCTGTTTTTTAGAAATCTTATTCCAACCGAATTCAGCTAATCTTTTTTTGGCTTCTTCGTCTAACAATCCACTTATTTGAGAATTGAATTTCTCCAAAATTTCTTTGGGAGTCAGATTATAGATTTGTTTTTCTTCAGGCATTTTTTGGATATTAAGTCTTTATGGCTATGTCAATTATACCGCCAAAAATAACAAAAAACCAGCTATGTATAATTAACTGGTTTACTAAACTATTTTTTTCATTAGCGAAGGATTTTTCACTAATTTACAACATTCTCACATTCTCGAGAATGTGAGAATATCATTTTTCTACGGCCGTAGAAAAATAATTGTTTTCAGTTTATAATTTTCCCAAATCCAATTCTTCGTCAATGCGGATTTGGGTTACAAAGTCGGCCATATGGCTCACCATAATCAACACACCTTCATAGTTGTTGACTGCTTCGGCAATGACCGGAATATGGCGGAAGTTTATGTGATTGGTCGGTTCGTCCAGAATCAAAAGTCCCGGCTGCATCAAAACCAAACGCGCAAAAGCCAAGAGTCCTTTTTGCCCTTCAGACAAATCAGACACTCTATGATCCATAATTTCTGAAGTCAGCAAAAATCCGGAAGCCACTCCCCGCATCTCGTGTTCGCCCAAACCTTCCGCCAGCGCGCTTTTCAAAGATTCAAAAACTGTTTCTTCAAAATTCAAATTGGAAAAATCTTGGCTATAATATCCCACTTTCACGCCGTCCAAAATTTTAGCGCCCGGATGATTTTGAGAAACCAGGGTTCGTAGCAGCGTGCTCTTCCCCACTCCATTCGGGCCACTTACCAAAAGATGCATGCGTTTTTTCAAAATTATTTTCACTTTTTTTGAAACAGGCTCGTGATCTTGAATCATTTTCACTTGATCAATCTTTACAATGTCTCCGGAAATTTCATGGTTAGGAATAGTAAAATTACGGATAGTTTTGTCTTCGCGCCTGACATCCACCTTATTTTCTTCCATTTCCCGCGCTTCTTCTTTTAATTTCTGCGCTAATTTTCTCATTTTTCCTCCTTTGTTGGCAAAAAAATTCACTTTTTCTTTTCTATCAATAATTTGTTTTTCCAATTGCGCGTTTTTTCTTTGTTCTCGTTCAATCCGTTTTGAAATTTCTTCCACTACAGAATAATAATCGCCGATATAGGTTTCAATTTTGTGAGTGAAGGCGTCCAGATAAATAACTCCTTCCGTGAAACAATTCAAAAAATCCGCGTCATGAGAAATCACAATTACCGTTTTTGGATACATCACCAAAAATTGAATGAGATGATCAATTCCCGCTTTGTCCAAATTATTGGTCGGCTCGTCCAAAAGCAGAATGTCCGGATTTTGAATGAGAGCGAAAGCCAAAAGCAAGCGCGCTTGCTGGCCTCCGGAAAATTCTCCCACTTTTTTTTCTGTCGGCGCTTTCAGATTAACCACTTCCAACACTTGGCTAATTCTGCGTCCCAAATCCCCCGGTGTTTCATGAAAAGCTTTGGCAAAATATTGTTCCACAGTCAGTTCCAAATCAGCCCTATCCATCACTTGCATAGCTGTGGCGATGGAAGATCCGGGCGCAATAAAAATATTCCCACCTTTCGGTTTGGTTTCTCCGCGAATGAGTGAAAAAAGCGTGCTTTTGCCCGCGCCGTTCTGTCCCATCAGTGTGATTTTGGCTCCCCGATGCACCACGAAATGCACCTCATCCAGAATAGGTTTTTTGTATTGGTGCTCAAAAGACACCTCGTTAAATCTAATGATAGTTTCCTCCGCCATAACAAAATTTATAATTCAAAAACAGTAATATTTATTGTATAATATTTTTTCAAATTAATCAATGTTTTGAATGTATCAGATCAAGGAATCAATCCTTTTATTTCCATTTCCAAAATATTTGTCGCGCCATTTTTTCTCAAATCGGTAATGAGATTGCTAAGAGAACATTTTGGCGCCACAGTTTCCACCGCATATTTTTCTCCTCCCGCCAAGCGCGCAATCGTCGGAGATTCAAGCGCCGGCACATACTTCAAGATGCTTTTTAATTTTGCTGAAGAAATATTGAATTTGATCAAAATTTTGTCCTGCGCTCTGACAACGCGCATCAAAAGCTCGGCAATCTCCAGTATTGCCTGCTTTTTTTCCTTATTTCTCCAAACACTTTGTCCCGCGATTAAATAGGTAGATGATTCTAAGAGAACATCCAAAATTTTGTTTCCATTCGCTCGAAGCGTCTGGCCGGTTTCGGTTATGTCCACAAAATAATCCGCCAGCTTCGGCACCTTGCCTTCAGTTGCGCCATAGGAAAATTTTATTCTGACATTTTTTTTGCCAATACTTTGGAAATATTTTTTTGTGATATTGGGATATTCCGTAACAATTCTGGCGTCTGATTTGATTTCTGATTTTTTCTCAACAGGATTTTTCCCGTCGGTTGCCAAAATCACTTTGACTTTATTCCAGCCCTGCCTTGAATATTTCAGATCCGCCACTTTCACAATTTTCACTCCTCTTTCCACCACCCAATCCAATCCGGTAATTCCAAAATCAAAATCTCCGCTCGCCACATATTCCGGAATTTCCTGCGGCCGCAGCATCATCACGCTGGCTATGCGCTTGTCATTTATTGCGAGGTCATAGCCCCGCTCGCTTATTTTTCGGATTTTTATTCCGGCTTGATCAAAAATCCAAAAAGTTTTTTCTTCCAAGCTTCCTTTGGGAATTAATAGTTTTAGCATATTTTTTTAATTAGTTATTTAATCTTTCTGAAAAAGCAAGTGACTTTCGCTTTGCCTTTTTTGTCTTTGACATGGCACACGCCTTTTCCTTGCGGAATTGTTTTGATCAGCAAGCAATTGTTTTCACAATTAACATATATTTTGCCGACTTTCAGCCAATCTCCGCTGGTTGAACCTTTGCACCAAAGGCATTTCCGGCTTTTGCTATACAAAACTACTCTGCCGGTTTTTTTGGTTTCACTCAGCGCTTTTTTGTTCATAGATGCGCAAAAAAGGACTTTTTTATTTTTTTTGTTCTGCAACACAACATCAATCAAATCAGGCGCTTGCGTGCCATCACGATTGATTGCTTTATTGAATTTTAATTTCATAATTATTTTTTTGATACAAATAAAAAAACCCTTTGAAAATTCTCAGGGTTAGCCTTTCCGAAAAAAAATAATTTTGCTGATGCGCCCGACTAGCGCGGCAAAATCGGCCTTTTTCCGGAAAGGCCGCTATGTTTTTTCTCAAAGCGATTGATGATGATCCGATATCCCCCTCGCCCGTTTTTCAGCCATTGGGATATGCGCGCAATTGTCCGCGTGCTCAAACCTGTGGATTTTATTATCTCGGGATAAGTTTTTTTCTTGTCCAGCATTTGAGCCGCCTGCCACCTTGAACCAAATTCCAAAATTTCCCCTTCTGTCAGAAGATCGCGAAAAAAGCGTTTGGCTTCGCTTTGATTTTTCAAAGCCAAAATAGCTTCATACAAATTGTCGGTTTTGTTGCTTTTTTTCATATGCTACTTTACTTAAGTAAAGTATAGTGCTATACTCGTTTTATGTCAAGTCCTGAATAAAAAACCTGTATTTTACCCATATGAAAATCATCCCGGCCATAGATATTAGAAATGGAAACTGCGTCCGCCTTTTCCAAGGAAATTATGGCCAAGAAAAAATTTATAGCCAAGATCCTCTGAGCATCGCCCAGTCTTTTGAATGTGCAGGCATTGAGATTATCCACATCGTGGATTTGGATGCGGCTAAAGGCTCAAAGAAAACCAAAAATCAAAAAATTATTTTGAGTATTATCAGAAATACCGGACTTTTGGTTGAAGTCAGTGGTGGAATCAGAACTGAAGAAAAAATAAAATATTGGCTGAAAAATGGCGCATATAGAGTGGTGCTCGGCACAAAAGCAGCGCAAAATTTGGAATTTTCCAAAAAAATATTTTCTCGCTACAAAGAAAAAATAGTTGTGGGAGTTGATGCCAGAGACGGAATAGTGATGATAAATGGATGGCTGGAAAAAACTGGATGGCAGGTTTTGGATTTTATCAAAAATTTGGAAAAAATCGGCGCCAAAAGAATAATTTTTACCGACATTGAAACCGACGGCGCAATGCAGGGACCGAATTATGCAATGCTGAAAAAAATAATCAAAAATACCAAAATAAAAATTATCGCTTCCGGCGGAATCAGTAATGAAAAACAAATCAGAAAAGTTGCCACTCTTGGCGCCGAAGGAGCAATTATCGGCAAAGCGATTTATGAAAGAAAAATTAATCTGAAAAGATTAACAAAATAATTTTTATAATTATTACTACTTTTTTACATTCCAACATTCTTGAGAATGTTGGAATGTTTTTTGAGAAATAAAATTGGACTTTTGTTTGCAGTTACTATAGATTAGAAACATCACCATTGTTCTCAAAAAAAGGAGGTGTGCTATGCCAAAAGACATAGAAAATAAGGAAAAAATAAGCAATGCGGATGTGCATCCTGACGCAAACGGATGGAAACAAAGATTTCCGGATTCGCGCGGATTCAAGTCTGGAGAAAAATTGGAAGCTGATGGAAAATGGCATTCACGTTTTCCAGACGCCAACGGATGGTATTGTTCAAGCAGTAACTGAGAAAATATCCCGCCTGAAAAGCAAACGCCGGTTTCAATTAAATTTATGAAACCGGCTTTTTTATTTTACTTTAATTTATTTTGAAAATTATATTTCTTTCAACTTTTCCAGCAACTCCCAGCCGTTTCCTGCGCCAATGGCGATTACCACATCTTCTGAATTTATTTTATCTTTCAGAAAATCAAATGCTTCTTCAATCTTCGGCATATAACTGGCTTTCCCTCGATTATATTTATTGATGAGTTCCGACAAATCATTGGAGCTTATTTTTCCGTAATTTTCTCTGGCCGAACCATAAATGTCCAAAACAAGAACTTGATCGGCTGATTCAAAGCTTTGGGAAAATTCTTGAAGCAGTGCTTCAGTTCGGGAATAGGAATGAGGTTGAAAAACTGCGATAATATTTTTATCAGGATAAATTCCCCGCGCGCCTTTGAGTGTCGCCTGGATTTCTTCGGGATGATGTCCATAATCATCAATCAGAATGGCGCCATTCCTTTCTCCGATTTTTTCAAAACGACGAGATGTCCCTTGGAAATTTTTTATTCCTTCTCGAAATTTTTCGGCATCCAAATTTAATTTACAGCAAACTCCGATGACAGCAGCCGCATTTAAAAGATTATGGTCTCCTATCAAATTTGTTTCAAAAATTCCCAAGTCTTTTCCGAAAAATTTTATGGAAAATTTCTGACTCTCTCCAGTTTCTGACAAAACTTTAGAAACAATCACATCATTATCAGCGTGAAATCCATATCGGATTATTTCTCCGGAACAATTTTTGGCAACTTCATTGGTGACCACACTGTCCCCCCAAACAACCAGAAAACCGGATTTGGGAATTTTTTTCACAAAATCCACAAAAGCTTTTTTGTATTCCCCAAAATCTTTGAAAGTATCAGGATGGTCAAAGTCCAGGCTCGTTAAAATTACTGCCTTGGGATCATAAAATTTCAATTTATTCTGGAATTCATCCGCTTCAATTACAAAAAACTCTCCCTCTCCAATCAGGGCGTTGGATCCCCATTCAATGACTCGGCTGCCAATCACAGCTGTCGGATCAACTTCGGTATTCTTAAGTGCTACGGATAAAAGCGCGGAAGTAGTCGTTTTTCCGTGCGTTCCGCAGACCGCAATACCATATTTTTTGTTGAAAAGTTCTCCAAGAATTTCCGGATAGCTCAACATCGGCAAATTTCTTTTTTTGGCTTCTTGAAATTCAGGATTATTTTTTTCATTATACGCAGTGGAATAAATAACCAAATCAACTTCTTCAGGAATATTTTTTGACGAAAATCCCTCAAAATATTTTATACCGAGATTATCCAGAATTTTGTCGGTAAAAAATTTTTCCTCAGTGTCAGATCCGCTCACTTCAACGCCTGCTGAATTGAGAATTTCCACGATCGCTACCACTCCGGATCCCTTGATTCCGATTACATAAACTTTTTTGATATTATCCAAATTCATTTTATTTATAACTTGCGCGTTTGACTATGACAATTGCTTTTCGTAGGCGCGATTTTAAAAAAGTCCGATCATCGCGCCGAGCAGCGGATTGGCAGAGGCAAATGCGCAAGTTAGATTATTGTAAAAAATAAAAAATTAATCTTCCAGCTTGCTCGCTATCTCCATCAAACCGTTTGCAATATTTTCGGCCGCTTGCGGATGATGGAAAGCTTGAATATTCTGAGCTAAACTATTTTTCAGGTTTTCATCATCAAAAATCTTTTCGATTTTTTCCAAAAATATATGTTGTCCAAGATTTGATTCCTCCAGAACTATTGTTCCGCCAATTTTGGCGATATCATAGGCATTCATTCTTTGATGATCATTGGCTGAACTTTCCAACGGGATGAGAATGCTGGCTTTTTTATTGGCCGCTATATCAGCAATGGTGTTGGCTCCCGCCCGGCTAATCACCAAATCGGCTAGCGCATAAGCATTTTTCAAAATTTCTTCATCCAAAAATTTCATTGGATAATAACCTTCCCTTCCCGCCTTAATTCCAAATTCTCCTGCCAAATGAACTATATTTTCGTATCCTTCTTCACCGGTTTGATGGATAACTTGAAAACGCGCCAGCAATTTCGGCAAAATTCGGATAATGGCTTCGTTGATTGCTTTTGAGCCTTGGCTGCCGCCCATCACCAAAATTGTCTGTTTGGACTCGCTAAAATTAAAAAACTTTCTACCCGCCTCTTTGTCGCCTTTGGAAATATCCTCTCTCACCGGATTTCCAAAAAGAGCGGTTTTGGATTTTTCAAAATAGGCTTGAGCGGATGGATAAGCTATAACCACTCTTTTGGAAAATTTTTCCAAAAGTTGATTGGCATATCCGGGTGTGGCATCCGATTCATGGATCAAAACCGGAATCCTATAAAACCAAGCAGCCAAGATGACCGGCACCGCCACATAACCGCCCTTGGAAAAAATAACATCCGGCATATATTTTAGCAAGATCCAAAGCGATTGCACAAATCCGACCGGAACTTTGAAAAAATCCACGACATTCTGGAAAGAAAAATAACGCCTCATTTTTCCACTCATCACATATACAGCCTTGATGCCTTCTTTTTCCATTACGTCCTTTTCCAATTTGTTTCCCGATCCAATATAGAGAAACTCCACATTCGAAACCATTTTTTCTTTCAATTTTCTCTCCACGGCTATCAGCGGAAAAATATGCCCGCCCGTTCCTCCGCCTGTCAAAACTACTTTCATAAATTTAAAAAAAATAAATTAATTATTAATTGTCTTTGGCTTGTTTGGAAATATTCATCAGCAATCCGACTCCGGCCAGCAAAAAAATAATTGAAGTTCCTCCATAACTGATGAACGGCAATGGAACTCCGGTCAAAGGAATGAGCGCGGATATGGAACCTATATTAATAAATGCTTGGAAAATAATCCAGGAAGTTATTCCCACCGCCAATAATTTTCCGAAATTGTCTGGAGCATTTTTGGCAATTCGGAATCCTTTGAGAGCGAAATACACAAACAACGCGACGAGAAACATAGCTCCGACAATTCCCAATTCTTCTCCCACAACCGCAAAAATTGAATCGCCTACCGGTTCCGGAAGATAATTGAATTTTTGCCGGCTATGCCCCAGTCCGATTCCAAAAATTCCACCCGAACCGATAGCGATCAGCGCTTGATTTATCTGATAGCTTATCCCTTGCGTATCCACATCCGGATTCATAAAAGCCAGCATCCGATTCAAGCGATAAGGAGAAATTTTTATTAAAACAAACATCCCCATCAATCCGGAAAAAAATAGCGCTGCGAGATGGGCTACTCTGGCTCCGGAAGCGAAATACATCGCCAGCGTTGACAGCACAATCACTCCCAGCGTACCGATATCAGGCTGTTTAACAATCAAAAAACCGATTATCCCCATTATACCAAGAAAAGGCACGAAACCCTCAAAAAAATCCTTAATTTTTCTTTCTCCTTTGCTTTCCAGCCAAAAAGCCAGATAAAAAATAATTGCCAGTTTTGCCATCTCCGAAGGCTGAAAAGAAATCGGTCCCAGATTGATCCAGCGATTGGCGCCATAAATTTTCATACCCACTCCAGGAACAAAAACCAAAATCAAGCAAACGAGAGCCAAAACGAAAAATGGAATGATAATTTTTTTCCATCGGTGATAATCTATTTTTTGAACAACATACATAATTAAAAGTCCTGGGATAATTCCATAAAAAAACTGCCGTTTGAAAAAATAATATTGATCGCCAAAGCGCGTTTGAGAATAAACAATCCCGGCGCTGGCAATCATCATCAGGCCGTACAATATCAGCAAGAAAGTAACTGCCAACAAGCCTTTTTCTGTTTTTTTCCTGTATTGCATATTGAAAAAAATTATTTTTTTCTATTTTTGGAATTCTTTTTCCTCCAGTCTTTTATTTTCTGGTGATTGCCGCCAAGAAGAATTTTGGGAACTTTCCAACCTTGAAATTCTTCAGGCTTGGTATATTGCGGATGCTCCAAAATATCTTTTTGGGAATGCGATTCATTTTTCGCGCTTTCGGAATTTCCCAAAACACCGCTCAACAATCTTGAAACTGAATCAACAACAATCATAGCCGGAATTTCTCCGCCGGTCAGAACATAATCTCCGATGGAAATCTCTTCGTCCGCAATATGCTCGGCCACGCGTTCGTCCACACCTTCATACCGTCCGCAAATTAAAATCAAGTTATCGTATTTGGATAATCTTTTAGCATCTTTTTGCGTGTATTTTTTTCCTTTCGCAGAAAACAAAATTATTCTGGTTTTTAAATTTTTTGAATTTTTAGATTTTGGATTTTGGATTTCATTTGAAATTGGGATTTGGGATTTGGAAATTATCGAGCTAACAGCTCGGTAGATCGGTTCGATTTTTAACACCATTCCCGCTCCTCCGCCATACGGCGTATCGTCTACGGTCTTGTGTTTATCTTGGGTAAAGTCGCGCAAATTGGTAATTTCAATCTCAAGCAGGCCTTTTTGAGAGGCTCTTTTAATGATTGACTCAGAAAAATATGAGTCAAATATATTCGGGAAAATCGTAACAATATTGAATTTCATTCTGCTCCTATTCTATCCTAAAAAAGCAAAAAGAAAAAGCCCCAATCAATCGGGGCTTTTTCTGGAATATTTGAAGAAAATTATATCTTAATATCTCCCATAACATCATCGATGCTTTTGGTCTTGTTTTCGGAACGCATTGCTCGTTCTGATCCTGCCGGTTCATTAATCTTAAGATTAATTCTGGCATTGTTTCTGGCACCAATAACTCGTAGAAGTGTTCTAAGAGCTTTAGCAGTCGTGCCTTCTCGGCCGATAACCATTCCCATGTCGCTAGGATTTACATCCAGGCTAATAAGAACGCCCATTTCATCAACTTTCCTTTCAACTTTTACGTCGCTAGGATTGTCAACTAGAGCTTTGACGACATACTCCAGGAAATCCTTGTCTGTAGCTTTTTTCTCTGCCATTTTCGTGTGTTTCTTACTGATTAAACATTAAGGGTGATCAAGAGCCGACTAAAACTCATTCCACCTCTTCTGCATTTAATTATACACGATTTCAGAAAATTGTCAATATGCGAAAATATGCCTAAAATAAGCCAAAATATTTGATTAAATTTATGCTTTTCCACTTGTTTCCACAACGCGCCAAAAACATAATTTTTATTTCCTAAATTTTCTGGAATTTTAATTTCACAACAAATACGTATTCAAGTACGCCTGCCCAGCTGTGTCCCGTAGTAAATTATACGTTGCTACCGGAATAGCGAGTCCCTAACTCTGCTTTGGGGTACTCCCCGTAATAATTCGCCCTGCGGCCAAATCAAAAAAATTATTTTATTTCGTTTTCCATAAAATAATTATACAAAAAAAACAGCCCCGATAAAAAGGACCGTCTTTTTGTTTTTGAAATTTAGCTTTTTCCGAGTTTAGCGGAAATTGCCAAAACATAGATGGCGCAGATTCCAACAACAGCGTACACGATTCTTGAAAGGGCTGACATATCTCCGAAGATAGCGGCAACCAAATCAAAATTGAAAATTCCTACCAATCCCCAGTTGAGTCCTCCAATGGCCAAAAGGATGATAGCAATCCAATCGATAGCGTTTAGTTTGTTCATATGAACACCCCCTTTCCGCGTAAATATTTCATTTTTATTTTTGTTTATCGACTAGCTATATTATACCACGAAAAAACAATTCGCGTTACATTTTCCTGGAATCATACGCCCAATGCAGAACCGCTTGGCGTTGACGGGCTCGGCAATCCAAGTCGCCCTTCCGGCAATTCTTTTTTATTTGCGCGATATGCCGGACAATGGCTTTCCATCTTTTTATTTGCCGAGCGTCATCCGGACATCTTCGACCCATATAATAACGGCAATACCATTGGAACCAGCCCCGCGGATCATCTCTCCATATCCAGCCTTTCTTTTTCCAGACCCAAAGCGGTTGCGAAGCGTTGACTGCGAAGAAATTAAGTTTTGGATCGTGAAATTCGGAATTGAATTTGGCTTTATCAAACCAATCAGCCGGAAATTCTTTGCGGCAATCAGTCATATATTTTCCGCCAAAAACTCCGAGCTCCAGCATCTCCTTGGGAGTCAGTTCCGGCTTAAACGCGGGATCAAAATTTTTCCCGACCGGCTCAATCAGGTTATATTTGTACCCTGACTGCATTTTGTCATTGACAATAATTATTTTGCGTCCTTTATGCATTTTGCTTGCCCCGTAGCGAACCGATCTCGTCGAGGTTCTGCTACCGGGGTCATTAACTGTGATAATTTTTATTTTTTGTTTTGGCATCTTAATTTAGAATCCAAATTGAATAATTCAGATACCCGGCGAAACTGACCCAGAGAATGTACGGCACCAAAAGCCAGGCGGCCAAACGCGAAATTTTGGCGAAAGCGATGATTGTGGCAAGAATAGCCAGCCAAAGAAAAACCATTTCGAAAAGCGCGCCGCCCGGAGAATGCAGACCGAAAAAGATGATCGACCAAAGCGTATTCAAAACCATTTGAATTCCAAAAGCCCAATAGGCCAAGCGTTTGCTTTTTCCACTCTCGTCCTTCCAGACAAGATAGAGTGCATAGCCCATCAAAAGAAATAGCGTCGTCCAGACCGGACCAAATACCCAGCTCGGTGGATTGAGCGCGGGCCTAATCAGCACCGGATACCAATTTTTCACCGAACCGATCGTAAAAAAGCTCCCCAATCCTCCCGCCAACTGCGGGATAATAAGCGAAATGATGAGTTTGTATACTTGTCCTGAGCCCCTCGACTGCGCTCGGGATAAACTGCGTCGAAGGATGTTTTTCATTTATTTATTTTAATTTTTATTTATTACTTCAACAAATCATCCAACTCACAAGACAATAAGGCTGCTTTGTTCAGCAGAATCTGTTCATTTCGGTTCAAATTGTCCGCCGTCATTC
>Ga0172379_10001146_pt1 | contig 56201 bp, 48 predicted proteins | sample GrowelOW334metaG_FD_119756 | JGI IMG/M metagenome (GOLD analysis project Ga0172379, IMG submission 119756) | Groundwater microbial communities from an aquifer near a municipal landfill in Southern Ontario, Canada - Groundwater well OW334 metaG | ecosystem: Environmental > Aquatic > Deep... | reverse complement strand
CGGACCGATGCCTTCATGAACGCCCGCTTCGGAGGCACTTCCACCCTCAATGTGATCCTTGACGCCGACGAAGCCGACGCTTTCAAGGATCCGGAGCTTCTGACCTTGCTCGCGGAAGTACAGAAGGGAGCCCTCGCGGTGGATAAAGTGGGCGACGCAGTCTCCATTGCCGATTACCTGAAGCGAATGAACCGGGTTATGCACGAGGACCGGGCGGAATTCGATGCCATACCGGAAAGCCCGGAGCTGGTGGCGCAATTTTTGCTGCTTTACGAGATGTCAGGCGACCCGGACAACCTGTGGAAGGTGGTAGATTCCGAATATCGCGGAGCCAACCTGATGGTGCAGATGAAGGCCGACGATTCGCAAACCATAGGTCGAGTAGTCGCCTACTTCGATTCCTTTGAAGGGCGGTTTGCCGAGCATGGCGTACGCATCCGCTACGCTGGTTCGGGCTATAAGAGCCTGGTGTTCTCGGGCCTGATCATGAACGGCCAGATCTCGAGCCTTGGACTTTCGGTACTGATTGTATTCCTGCTGGTGGCCTTCATGTTCCGCAGTTTCAAGCTGGGCTTGATTGGTACCATACCGGTGGCGATTGCCATAGCGGTCAACTTCGGCCTCATGGGCCTGCTCAACCTGCCCCTGACCACGTCCACCGCCCTCATCTCCAGCATCGCCGTGGGCATGGGTGTGGACTACGCGATCCACTTCATCGACCGCTACCGGGAACGCCTGAAAGAACTTGGAACCGACTCTGCCGTTCCTGCCAAAGGATCCGCCACCGAATCTGCGGAAGCTGCCGCGACCGACGCCGCGCGCTTCGCGATGAGCCATACCGGCCGGGCTGTCTTCCTGAACACGGCCATCGTCATTGCCGGGTTTCTTGTGCTCCTGTTTTCCGTATTCCCGCCGAACCGCCAGGTAGGAATTCTCGTATCGCTCAACATGCTGGTAGCCTTCATCGCCACCGTCACGATCATGTTCCTCGTATTGAGGAAATCTTACGTCACCGTACTTCCTTACCAGGAAATAGAAAGCAGGGGAAATGAAAGCAAGGAGAAAAGCAAATGAAACGACCATCCAGGAAAATCGCCCTTCTTATAGGAGCAGCCATCGTATTCGCTTCGGCTGCAAGCGTAGTAGCCGCGGCAGAACCTACCGGAGCAGTGATCATGCAGGCCGTCTACGACAGGCCCCAGGGCAAGGACATGAGCGGTATGCTCACCATGACCCTGGTCGACGCCAAGGGAAAGGAACGGGTCCGGGGCATCAAGCAGATCACGGGTTCCTTTGATACGATGGACAAGAAGCTCATGGTCTTCCAGAGTCCCGCCGACGTGCGGGGAACCGCCTTCATGAACTGGAGCTACGCAGAGCAGGGCAAGGGCGACGACCAGTGGATCTACCTGCCCGCGCTCAAGCGGGTCAAGCGCATCTCCTCCGAAGGACGGGGCGACAACTTCATGGGTTCCGACTTTACCTACGATGACCTGGGAGACCGGCAACCCGCGGAGGATGTCCATACCCTGACAGGCACTGAGACGGTAGACGGCGAGGCTTGCTGGGTAGTGGAAAGCGTCCCCAAGGACCCCAAGGATCTGTACTCCAAGACGATTACCTGGATCTCCAAGGAGAAGACTGTGGGGCTCAAACGCGACTACTACGACAAGCGCGGAACCTTGCTCAAGACCCTGCGCATATCCTCCATCGAATCCATCTCCGGCGTCTGGGTGATCACGAAAACCGAGATGCGCAACGAACAGAAGAAGACCTCCACCCGGATGGAATTCTCCGAGGTCAAAATTGACTCAGGCCTGGTGGACGGTGACTTCACCGAACGGGCCATGACAAAGGGGCTGTGATGAAAAACATGGTGATGGCATTCCCGAAATTGAGGCTGGCGAAGTCGTTCGCCCTTGCCGCCAGCACGGTGTTGCTGGTACTGGGCGCGGTACAGGCGCGGGCGCAGGAGGGGGCGCAGGAGGGCGCAACCCTGAATGGCTACGCACGCACCAAGGTGGGGGCGCTGGTAGAGGACGGTGCGTACTTCCTGGCGGAAAATACCCTGGACCTGCGCCTGTCCTATTCTGCCGGGGACGCGGCCTTCTACGCCAACCCGGTGCTCTACGAGCGGGAAGGGGAACTGGCACTTCCGGAACTACGGGAGGTCTATATTGATCTGGGCGGCGAATTCTTCGACCTGCGGATGGGCAAGCAGCAGATTATCTGGGGTAAGGGCGACGGAGTGTTCATCACCGATATCGTCTCGCCCAAGAACCTTTCGCGATTCCTGGTACCCGATTTCGAGGAACTTCGCCTTGCAGTGACCGGAGCCCGGCTGGACCTGTACGCGGACGCCCACAGCCTGGAGCTGGTCTGGCTTCCCTGGTTCACCCCTACAATCTCGCCAGCCTCTGGGTCCCTCTGGGCTCTCTCGCTCGCGTTCCCGATCAGCCCAACCATCCAGGCTGCCGTATTGCCTGTAATGGAACTGGAAAGCGGTGAATATTTCGCCAAGTACTCGTACATGGGGTCATCGTTCGACCTGTCCCTCATGGGGGGATGGTTCTGGAACGACACCCCGGCGTTCACTGTAATCTCGCAAGTCCTGACTCCCGGTGTCGGGCTCACGTCCCTTACGGTGGAACCCGAATATTACCGGACCCTGGCTGCGGGCTATGCGGTTTCAGGCACCTTGGGACCGCTGGTGCTGCGTTCCGAGGGGGCTTGGTACGGTGCCAAACGCTTCCAGGGCAATCCCATGGCCTTCGCCGACGGCTATGCCGAGAAGGACGCGATCCAGTACCTGGCAGGGGCTGACTTTTCCGTGGGCGGCTACAATTTCGGCCTGCAATTCATCCAGGATATCATCCTCGACTACGACGACGATCTTACGGAGGATGCCATCGCCAATACCGCTACCTTCGTCGTGGCCAAAACCTACCTGAACGAGACCCTCACCGTAGAAATCTTTTCTTATCTGGGACTGGATGATGGTGACGCGCTGGTCAAACCGAAAGTTACCTGGGATGCTTCCGATTCCCTGGAACTGTTCGCCGGTGCGTACCTGTTCCTGGGAGACGAGGGTGACTTTGGCCAATACGACGACAATGACGGCGTGTATGTCGGGGCAAAGCTGAGTTTCTGACAGTAGATAGCTAGAAATAAGTTGATAAACATCCATTTATGGCTAAAAATTAGGCATAAATGGATTTTATTTTCTTGCCGTCGATACTTCCGGCGTGCAGGTGTTCGTCCACGAGCATGAGCTGGTCGGCTTTCGGGATCTTGCCGTCAATTTCCGTAAGCCAGACGTCCGCTTGGCAAGGCCTCCGCCGGAGTGAAGTCATGGCGGAGCTTGCTTTATCGGGGGAAAGACCCCAGGCCGTACCCGGATCCAATCGCCCCCGCATCGATCGAGAGATACGGCACGATATCGGCATCTGAATTGCCAGAGACGCCCACACGGAGCTTGAATCCAAAACCATCGGAGACACGAAACCCCGTACCGATACCGGTGCTCCAATAGAATGGCGGGGCTGGTTGCTCCAGGATGATCGAATCCCGCATGACGTTTCCGGAAGCTGCCTGTATCAGAAAAAACCAAGGTAAGCCTAATGCCCCAGAGAATCGGGCGGATTGAATTTTAAGCTCCATGCCTAATCCTGCTACAGAGGTTCCGATTCGTTCGTCCAGGGTGAGCAATGCCGGAAACATACGACGGTCAGCCAAATTCGGTTTATACACTATCGGGGCGGAGAATTCCCCATCCATGGATCCACTGAAGTCGATGGCTCCACGCCAAAGCAGCCCGAATGAGACCGGTGACCGCATCGAAATATACGCTTCGCCCTTCGTTTCCAGAATACTGAACTCGCTATCGGCTCCAAACATTGGGATCCCGTTGGCTAATCTCACTCCCGCTGAGAAACCGTCCATGGGGAAAATTGGAGCATCAGTTCTTATGATCGATGCATCAAGTTCCAACAAGGCGACATTTCCGGCAAGCAGCCCGGCAGGAATGCTCAACCCTATCGAGTTCTGGTTCCAGTCCCGTGCCATCCCGGCGTAGAACTGTGCGCCAGGAAAGGGATTGACGCCAATGCCGGAACCGATGTGCATGGTAGTTTGATAGAAAAGATAGTCAACCGTGGATGAGCTTTCTGTGGAATAGGCAAGCGTATCAAAATCATGGCGGATACTCAGATCAGCGCTTAAAAAAAAGATATCCGCGACGCTTTGGTACAATGAACTTTCAAGCTTCAGCGTATTCAACATGCCAAGATCAATGGTAAATTCCGACCCAGGCATTGGCCAGTCCAGGGCCTGGATGCTTGGGGTGATCTCTATCCGACTCGACACCCGGTCTGTATATGTACCAGCGTAATCAATACCGATCCGGAGCGAAGTTCCTTCCCCCTCCCGCGGCTCCATACGTACGCGAAGTATTGAACCATCAGGCCCGGTGCGTTGCAAGCGAAGGTTATTCAAAGACAACTCGGAATATAGACGCATTGATCGCGAGCTTAGCTCCGTTTGGCTGGATTTTTCTTCGATCATCGGACCCAGGAGCCTTTTTATAGCGATACTGTCCTTCTTGTCCGCGCCTTCAACCAGCAGGGAGGTGAATGGAACAAATGTATGGGAAATCTGTACGCCAGGGTTTTCACCCAGGCTGTCGCGCAATTGAGTCAAACCTTCCATGCTGGCGCGAGCCGCCAGCTCACCTCTTTGTACGATCTCGGTGCTTTTGGAGAAATCCATCAATGTATAACCGCCCAGATCGACGGTAATCACATGGTCAGCACCCGGAAGCTGCTTTGCCACATTGGTACGAACCATGATGTCCATGGTACGGGTAAGATATTCTACAGGAGTGCGATTCAGGACATCCACGTCCCCGTTGGCAACAAAACCTACCAGAAGATCGACCGCAATGATGATATCGGCACCCATCGAACGGGCTATATCAACAGGAAGGTTTTTTATGATCCCTCCATCCATCAAATACCTATCCTCGATCTTAAAGGGTGCGAAGACTCCCACGATACTCATGCTGGCCCGCATGGCATCGGAAATGGAACCGTTTTTCAGTACCACCTCTTCACCTGTCGAGATATCGGCGGCGACAGCGCGGAACCGTCTTGGCAGGGTGTCAAAATCCACGGGAGATGGTATGCCGGATACCAGACAGTCCATATATGTCAGAATTTTTTTGCCACTCAACAAGCCGCCAATCCCCTTCAGCCCGGATCGATCGATGCCTATGGAGGCAAAATACTTCGATCTATCATTCTTGGCTCGGAAGGGATCGCTTCTCTTTGATGAATTTTCCGAGAATAATTCCTGCCAATCGATTTCCTCCACTATCCGCTGCAGACTCTCAGCGTTGTATCCGGTTGCGTACAAGCCTCCGACGATTGAACCCATGCTCGTACCCACTACGATGTCAACAGGAATGCCGACCTCCTCCAATATCTTGATGACTCCTATATGGGCCAAGCCGAGCGCACCGCCACCCTCAAGCACCAAAGCCACCTGCGGACGTGTTTCCATGCTCTTTTTTCCTGACACTTCAAACAAAGGATCTGCTTCCACAGCATGCAGCAACAATGAGGCGATGAGTAAATGGATGAAACATGTCGTCATGATTCTCATGGATGATGACTTCCTCCCGATTTATTGAGTAGCAACGCATTGGGGGAGAAGATAAGGAGAGCTGGAACAAAGGTTTTGCAACCTCCCACCCTCCTGTCCATCCTCGGTGCGCCAGGTATTTCCGACTCAAGACCGGGCAAAATCGGCTGTACTGCAAACCCTGCGGGTATGCTACTTGATAAACGGATGCAGATATAGGGATAGGCTCCTGTCGAGATCCTGGGTGAGTTTGGCTTCCGGCGTTACACCGGAAACCAAATTGGTCAGGGCCTTATTTTTTGGCTTTCAGATAATCGTAGGCGGCCTTGAAATCCTTACCCAGCGTCTTGGTCGCATCCATCATGGGGTTGAAGGGGCCGCCTGAGATGTAGCTTTGCACAGGGTTGGTGCCACCGGTCGAGCCCGCGCCGGTTCCGGAGGTACTGGAGCTTGCCCGTTCGATGGCGAGTTCGTCCACGAACATGAGCTGGTCGGCTTTCAGGATCTTGTCCTCTATTTCAGTAAGCCAGGCGTCCGCGGTCTTGGGTTCCATGCGTTTTGTGGCTAAAACCTTATCGGCGATGGCGACCAAGGCCTTGGCCTGGGGCAGGGTAAGTGCCAGCTTTTTCTGCTCCTTGTCCATAGTGTGGATGAAGCCGAAGACGCGTCCCAGATCGTAGACCACTTCCAGCTTGGCCTTGGCTTCCTGGACCGCCGGGTCCGGTGTGGTCTGGGCTACAACAAATCCGCCGGACAGCGCGATCAACAAGGTTCCAACAAGTAATTTTCTCATGATGCCTCCTATTCGTAACGCAATGCTTCTATGGGATTAAGGCGTGACGCCCGGTACGCCGGGTATCCGCCAAAGAACAAGCCTATCAGGACCGAAAAACCGAAAGAGAGCACCACCGACACGGTGGTTACCTGGCTGGCCAGGCCCCCGAAGCGGGAGAAGGCCCACGATGATCCGAAACCCAGCGCGATGCCTATAAGACCGCCTCCCACCGAAAGAATGACGGCCTCGGTCATGAACTGGGAGATGATGTCGCCGCTCTTGGCACCCAAGGCCATACGGACGCCGATTTCGCGGGTGCGCTCGGTGACGGACACCAGCATGATGTTCATGATGCCAATGCCACCCACGATAAGGCTGATGCCGGCTATCCCGCCCAACAGGAGCGTGAAGGTTCCGGCCACACCCTGCAGGGTATTCAGCAAATCGAGTTGGTTGGCTATATAGAAGTCGGCAACCTCCATGTTCGGCAACTTGTGGGAACGGAGCAGTTCCTGCTCGATGATATCCTGGACTTGCCGCATCACCTCCCCCGAAGCGGCCTGGACATTCACCAGGGCATATTTGTCATCCCCCGAGATGTAGCGCTTGAAGGCGCTGATGGGAATGTAGGCCGAACTATCGGTAGCGACATCGCCCTTGCGCTGCATGACGCCGACTACCTTATAGCTCAGGCCATCCAGCCGCAGCTTCTGACCGATAGGATCTCCGGCTCCGCCAAACAGATCCTTGTAGATCTGGTCTCCGATGACGACAACGGGTTTCCGCGCTGCCACGTCGGCGGTTGTAAAGAAGGTTCCCATTCCCGTCTGGACGTTTCGGATGAGCGGATATTCCACATCGGTACCGACTATGGTTACCGACAGGTTTGCCGCGCCGAATTTCGCCTGGCCGCTACTGCTGGATTCGGGGGCCGCATAGGCGACAAGCTCGGGGCCGAGGTTCCGGATCGCCTCCAGGTCGTCGTCGCTGATGGTGGGCTCTATGTTGGTGGTGCTCCTGCGCACCAGGCTGCCGCCCCGGGGCTGGCCCGAGTAGACGAGCAGAAGGTTGGACCCCAGGGACTGGAGGCTCGCCTCCACCGATTTCTGGGCACCCTCGCCCAGGGCCAGCATGGCGATGACAGCCCCGGTTCCTATCATGACGCCCAAGGCCGTCAATAGCGAACGCACCACGTTGCTGCCGATGCTGCGCACCGACATACGGACATTTTCTATCAAGGCGCCGGTGGTCATAAATTCCAATCCTTTGAACTGACGTCAGCCAGTATCTTTCCGTCCTGGATCTGTATGACCCTGTCTGCCTGCTTCGCGACCTTGGGATCGTGGGTAACCAGGATTATGGTGGACCCTTCGTCGTGTAGGGAATGGAACAGGGCCATAATCTCTACCCCGGTTTTCGTGTCCAAGGCACCGGTTGGCTCGTCCGCCAGCAGTATCGCCGGTGAACCCGACAAGGCCCGCGCTATGGCGACCCGCTGCCGCTGGCCACCGGAAAGCTCCGATGGTATATGGTGTTCCCTTCCGGCGAGGCCCACTTTGGCGAGCATGGCCATGGCAGTTTCCTTTCTCTTCTTGAGGGGAACACCCTGATAGATGAGCGGCAAGGACACGTTCTCCAGGGCGGATTCCCTGGGGAGCAGGTTGAAGCTCTGGAAAACAAAACCGATGCGGCGGTTGCGGATTTCTGCCAGCTGGTTGGGCTTGAGCTTGGAGGTTTCGTCCCCCGCCAGGCGGTACGAACCCAGGCTTGGAGAATCCAGGCAGCCCAGTATGTTCATGAGCGTGGATTTTCCCGACCCGCTGGGCCCGACTATGGCGACAAACTCCCCGCTGGCGATGTCGAAATCCACCCCATCCAGGGCCTTCACGATCGTCGGCCCCATCTGGTAATGCCGTGAAAGATCGCGGACCTCTATCATCTGGTTCCTCCGGACCCCGGAATGGTGATGGGCAGTACGGATTTCTCGGTGGTGGAACTTGCTGCGGGAGCCGGAGTCGCAGGCGCCGCTACAGGCATGGCTCCGGGCACGACGACCTGGGCGCCTTCTTCAATGCCCGAAAGCACCACCAGATTGATGCCGTCATCCGCTCCTGTCTCGACACGCTTCTTCACGACTTCGCCGTTTTCCACCACGTCCAGGTAGCTTCGCCCCCGGACGCTGGAAACGCTTTTCGAGGGAACCACCAACCCCTTGTCCGAGGAGATGAGTATGGAGAAGTCCGCGCTCATACCGGGCCTCAATTTTCCTTCCTCGTTGCCGATGACAGCGGAAACGGTAAAGATGGAAATGTTGTTCACGATTTCCGCGATGGGGCTGATGGACTCGACCACGGAGCGTATGGATTCCTCTCCCACCGCGTCCCCGGAAATAGTCACCGGCCTGCCTATCGTAATTTTTCCGATATCGAACTCGTCCACCTCCGCGCTCAGGCGCAAGCGGGAAACATCACCAAAAAGAGCGATCGGGCTGTTGCCGGATAACAGATCGCCCTCCTCGGCAAAGGACTTGAGGACCGTGCCGGCAAAGGGAGCCCTGACGACGGCGTCCTGGACCTCCCGTTTGGCCTTATCCAGGGCGAGCTTCGCCATCTGCACTTTAATCTCCGCCGTTTCCAGCGCAATCTCCGCGTTCCTGAGGGCTTCCTCCGCCAGTAATAGCTTGTCCTGGCTTGCCGCCTTGTTCTCTACCAGGATTTTGGTGTCCGCCGCGTCCTTGCGGGAGCGTTGCAGGGCCAATTTGGACTTGGATACGTCCAGCTCTGCCTGTGAAAGGTTGAGCTCGGCCTGACTCAGGTTGTTCCGGGATACCGAATCGTCCAAGGTAGCCACAATCCCGTCCTTGGCGACCTGCTGACCGCTCTTTTTGACGGTTAACAGTACCGCCGAACCGCTGGTGCGCAGGGTTATTTGCTGGTAGGCTTCGACCACTGCCGCGCCTTCCACGACCACAGAGATGGTGCCGTTTTTAGCTTCCACCGTAACTGGTCCCGTGGCCACCGCGGCAAGCGTTTCAGGTTTCTTGGAGAAGAAGGCAAAATATGCCGCCGTACCTACGACTGCCACAATCACCAGGGCGATTACAATTTTCTTCATTGTTTTACTCCGTTAAGGGAAATTCCTGCCGCATCCCACGCGCCGGCAGACGCTATCATGCCAAGATACGCCTGGCTAAGGTCGGTTTTGGCTTTCTCAAGGGCGAAGGATGCGCGGACCAACTGTACCTGGTTAGCGGCTTCGTCTTCTGGAGCAAGTTGCCCCAACAAGCGTCGGGTCTTGTTTACGGCGTCTATCTCGCCGGACAGCTTCACCCCGCGTTCCGCCTGGGCCAGACTGTCCTTGGCTTTGAGGTAGGCCGCGTACTTGCTTCTGATCTGCAATTCCAGAACCTGTTCGATGGCTGCCAGCCTGCGTTCCTCCAACTGGATGGACCCCAGAAGTGTCCGCCTTTGGGCGTCATTGACCGGGTTGAAATTGCCGCTTATCCCCACCGAGATTGTCAGGGAATTGTCCGGGCTTTTGGTTGTATCAGCAAGCTTTTCCCAAGCCTTCCAGTCCGTTCCAAGGGTAAGCGCGCCGGTGGCGGTCCCATACCCAAGGGATGATGAAAAACCGGGTGTGGCATACAGGATCCTGGGCGTCAGGTTCACGTCCAATGCTGCCTGTGCATCCAGGCTACGGCGTGCGGTTTCGATCTTTTGCTTCTGGGCGAGGACAAGCGGACTGGTTTCCTTCGCCATGGTCATGAGTACTCCCGGTTGGGGAAGTTGCCTGATTATTTCTTCCTCCACCGGGGCCTGGAAACGGGGCAGGTCAAAGATGACGCTTTCCGGGCTTGTCTGCTGGTCGGTAGTTCTGCGACCCTGGCCGGGTTTTGCGGCATCCAGGCCTGCTGAATAGGAAAGGTTGAACCAGGCGATACGGGCGTCCAGTCCGGATTGTATGATTTTTTCAGAGGCTGCCTGGTAATCGGTCTCCGCGTCTGTCAGATCAGAAATTGCAAGGATGCCCAACGCCGTTTTCTGGCGGACCGATTCCAGAGTCAGTCGGGCAAGCTCCAATTCCGTTTCAGCCACAGCGATGGCGCCCTGTGCTGTGTACGCGGCACCAAACAGGCTATAAAGTTCCGTATAGGCCTTCCCGTAGGAATCACGCAATTCAGTGACTGCGATGTCGGCCACTTCCCTGGCTTGTATTTTTCGTTCCCGTTCGGCTTCGCTTAGCCCTAGCGGGATCAGCAGGCCGGCACCTATGGCAGTCTCCGCGAGGGCTACCTCGCCGGTGGCATCGTCAAAGTCGATGGATGGTGTAAGCGTCAGTTGTGGGCTCTTCCAGCCGGTTTCAGCTTCCAGCGTGCCCGTCTTGATGGCCAGGTTGATACGCGCCTGCTGGACCAATTCATGATTCTGAATACCGGCATATATATCTTGCCAGCTTAGGGTTTCCGTTTGGCCAAAAGCGAGCGTTGACCCAATGGCCATCAGAACCAGGGTATTTAAAACATTTTTCATTAGCCGACCTCCTCTCCGATTATGAATATAGTAAAATTACTATATAAAAAATATTAAGCAAAGCGAAATGAATATTCCCGATAACAAGAATATGATTCATGCTATATATAGCAATAATCATACCAAGATTGCTAAGCAATAGTTTACTTGTTTCAGGTCAATATTTTAGGCGTCCAATCAAATATGGACACTGCTAGTATGGAGCTAACAGAAGGGTAATAAATGCGCGCCTGGGCAAAGGCTTCCCGTCAATTCCGGTGCAGCAATACCGCGAGGGGTTTCAGGTAGATCATGCGTGGTCCCACAAAACGCATAACTTGGCGGATTTCCTCGCGCCGCGAAGGGGAATGACAGTGGGTGGGGCAGCGCAGGCAACTGGTTTTTGCCTCGCCGTAGCGGCACTGGTCCAGCCTGAGGCTTACATACTCAAGGAGTGAGGAACAAGCGGGACAGAGTCTGTCCCCTGTATGCTTTTTTCTGCAATAGTGGCGGATCATGAAGTCCACCGTGTTTTTTTCCGAAGCTATGCGTGACAATGCGATGCCCCTACGCTGATTATACCATACGGCACGAAGAACGTTGTTGCTGTGTAAGGTTCGAATACGTATTTTGGACTGATGGAAATTACCCTGGAAAACATCATGCACCGTGTTTCGGTCCGTTCCTTCACGGGGACTCCCCTGGATGTCGCCCATTGCTCCCTTCTTGAACGCCTGTTTGCGGAATCTGTTGAGGGCTGCCCTTACGGATACAAGCCACGTTTTGGCCTGGTGGGAACCGAAGGAATAGTTGGCTCTGCCAGCTCCGACGTGGAAAACGGTAAACCCTTACGGATCGGCACTTACGGGATTATTCAGAAAGCTCCAGCTTTCATGGTGGGGGCGGTAAAAATGGGGCCACGGGCCCTGGTGGATTACGGCTACGCCCTGGAGGGTGTCATTCTGGCTGCGACGTCCACGGGCTTGGGCACCTGCTGGTTGGGCGGCACATTTTCACGAAGCGCCGCGGCTGCGAGCCTGGGTCTGGCGGAAGGCGAGGTCCTTCCAGCCATCAGCCCCGTAGGCTACCCTGCGGACAGGCGGACCTTTTCGGATAAGACCGTGCGCTTCCTTGCGGGATCGGACAGGCGACTGTCGTGGCCGGAGCTCTTTTTTGATCAGGAAGAAGGCAAGTCGCTTACCGAAGCGAAGGCAGGGAAGTGGGCCCCGGTCCTGGAGGCGGTGCGCCGCGGACCCTCGGCCTCAAACAAGCAGCCCTGGCGCATCCTCGCCCTTGATGGTGACAGATTCCAGTTGCTATTTGCCGAAGATAGGGCTTACAACCGCGCCCTGGGCATCCCCATCCAGGAACTGGATATGGGAATCGCCCTTCGGCACTTCGAAAGCGCAGCGAAAGCCCTCGGTCTTGACGGTCACTGGCTGGCCGCAAAGCTTGGGGCTGTCCACTGCGATGCACCCAAAGAAAAGGCCTCCCGGCATCGGGAAGCCCTTACTTGCATTGCAGAATGGGTGCCGGGGAAGTAGGTTTCCTTAAATCATTCGCCACCCGATAGATATGCCGTCAGGTCCACATTGGGATATACCACCCGTTTCAGGGCCTTCTTGGCGGCGGAGAGCGTCGCGTCTATTCCCATCTTGTTTTGCACACCGTGTTCGTCGCTGCAGGGGTCCAGTTCGTGCCCTTGGGCGTTGGGTACTATGAAGATGTCTTCCCGCGGATTCACCCGATTGGAAACCGCCCAGAGCACGTCGGACGCTGAGTGAATGTCCACGTCTGTATCCACCACGATCACGTTCTTGATGTTGACATAGGTGGTCATGGCGGCCATGGCCACGTTTTTCGGCTCCCCCTCATTGGTTTTCTTGAGTTGGATGATCGCCATGAAACCACTGCCGTAGGGGGGGATGTGCACGGCGGTGACGTTCTTTGAGACGTACTTGGTAAATTTCTTGAGTATCGGCTCCCTGGGAAGCACGTTACCCAGGTTTATGTGCTCGAAGCTGGCTCCGTTCAGGGTCTGCCAGATGGGGTCTTTCCGGTGGGTAATAGCCTTGACGGTAAACACGGGACTCTTCCAGAGCAGGCCGTAATGGCCGGTAAACTCGGCGAGGGGGCCTTCGTTTTCCCTAACCCCCGGGAGTATCTCCCCTTCGATGACGTATTCGGCGTGGGCAGGAACCCGGATATCGCAGGTAACGCACTTTACCGTCTCGATCGGCCTTCCCCGGATGCTGCCGGCAATGTCTGTCTCGTCCCCTTCGTACCGGAAACCTGCCGCAATCATCAATGCCGGGTCCAGACCGATAGCCACAGCTACGGGAAGGGGCTTTCCTGCGGCCTCGGCCTTGTCCAAAAAGCCGCGCATGTGTCGCCATTCGTTGATCATGATGCCCATACGGGCCTTTTCCTTGATGTGCATACGCTGGTAGGACAGATTCTGCACACCCGTTTCGGGGTCCCGCCCCACCGTGACGCCGGCGGTGATGAAGGGGCCACCATCCCCGGGAGCGTGGATGGGAATGGGTATGGAGGAAAGGTCCAGGTTGTCCCCCCGGATAACCACTTCCTGGCAGGGTGCGTTGAATGTTTCCACCGGCGGGATGGGGTTTTCCATGGCCTTCTCAAGGCGGTCCGAGATTTCGGAAACCGTGCATTCCATGGCTATGGCGATCTTGGCATGGTCCGACAGCAAGCCGCCGGTTACAGGACGGGTGTGGCCTTTGATGTTATGGAAATAAGCCGCAGGGCCTCCCTTTTTTTCAAGGGTGGCCAGCACCGCTCCTATCTCCTGCTCAAGAGATACTTCCTTCCGGATTTCGGCCAGTTGCCCGCCAGCACGTAAGGCTTCCAGAAAGCTCCTTAAATCAGTTATCACAGCCATCTCCTTAAAAGGGTCAGATTCACCAGGGTTGGGTGAAAGGATATGCGGTTATAGCAGAGCACCGTATCGGTGACCGAATGGAACTGTTCTGCCCAGCGGAGCAGGGGCGTACCTTCCGCAAGGTGCAAGACCTGCGCTTCGACAGGATCCGCCGCTGCAGGAGCGAAGGCAATTATCGAATTGGCCGTCTTTTCCTTGGCCCCGTGGTTCAACAGGTTCCCGAAAGTGCCGTTGTAGCCGACAAGCTCTTCCGGCTTGATGGAAAGAACCGATTCGCGTATGCAGTTACGGGCCAGTATGGCCGGTTGCTCATCCGCAAAGTGGACATGCTCGATGAAGAGGTAGCGTGTGTCTGTATCTCCGGTAACCTGCACACCCCATGCGGCAGGGTCTTCGGTCCAGCAGAGGGTTGTCCGCTCCACCCGCGCGGTGTAGCCGCCGTCTTCCAGGAGTTGCTGGAAATTGGAGAACTTATCAACCCTCATTTTGGCCAGCAGGCTCTTTTTATGGATCATGTTGCCCGTACCGTGCAACTTGGTGATGATGCCCTCCCGGTGCATGGCCGCCAGCGCCTCGCGCACGGTCGGCCTGCTTACCCCAAGAAGTTCAAAGAGCGCTTCCTCCGAAGGTAGTTTGTTGGAGGGAAAAGCCCCGTTCAGAATCATGTTGACGAGGGCGGTCTTTGCCTGCTCGTAGAGTGGGATTGCATTGTTCTTGATGCGCGAACTCATCATACGTCTGACAATACTGTTCAGAGTTTTTCTATCTGTCAAGCGTATTTTTAGGTTTTACCAGACAGTACCGGCTATTCTCACTCCAGGCTTAGAATCACTTTTCCGCTGGCGCCACTCAGCATCGCGTCGAATCCGCGTCTTCGACGAGACTTCTCCCTAATCGAGACTTAGAATCACTTTTCCGCTGGCGCCACTCAGCATCGCGTCGAATCCGCGTCTTCGACGAGACTTCTCCCTAATCGAGGCTTAGAATCACTTTTCCGCTGGCGCCACTCAGCATCGCGTCGAAGCCGTTCTGGAATTCATCGAAGGGGAAGTGGTGGGTTATGATGGGCGTGATATTCAGGCCGCTGGTGATCATGGCCTGCATCTTGTACCAGGTCTCGAATATTTCCCGGCCATAGATGCCTTTAAGATGGAGGCCCTTGAAGATGACCTGGTCCCAGTCGATTTTGGTCTGGGGGGGAAGAATGCCCAACAAGGCGATGCGTCCGCCGGGGTACATGCCTTCCAGCATGGTTTCGAAGGCGTCCCCCGAGCCGGACATTTCCAGGCCGATGTCGAAGCCCTTCATGCCCTCCCGCCCGATGAAGGCTTTTATGGTATCGGCCTTTGCGTTGATGGTGTGGGTGGCGCCCAGTTTGAGCGCCAGCTCCAGCCGCCAGGGGTTGATGTCCGAGACCACCACTCGGCGGGCTCCGACGTGGGCGCAGATGGCAGCCGCCATGCAGCCGATGGGGCCGGCTCCGGTAATGAGCACGTCCTCGCCTATCATTTCGAAGGATAGCGCGGTGTGGGTGGCGTTGCCCAGCGGATCGAATACGGCGGCGATGTCGTCTGAAATGGAAGGGTGGACGCGCCAGGCGTTGGAGGCGGGGAGGGAAAGGTACTCGGCAAAGCAGCCGTCGCGGTTAACCCCGATCCCACGGGTGTTCGGGCAGAGATGCCGGCGGCCTGCCAGGCAGGAGCGGCAGGTACCGCAGACTATATGCCCCTCACCCGAAATCCGTTCGCCAAGCTGCCAACCGCTCACCGAACTGCCCACCGCGGCTATCTCACCCACAAATTCGTGGCCTATGGTCATGGGTGGCCTTATCGTTTTTTGCGACCAGGCATCCCAGTTGTAGATATGTACGTCGGTGCCGCAGATGGCTACCTTTTTTATTTTCACCAGCAAGTCGTTCGGTCCGATTTCCGGTTTCGGAACATCCTGCAGCCAGATGCCCTTGCCCGCTTCCTTTTTTACCAGCGCTTTCATTATGGCCTCCCTTGTATTCTTCGGCTCATACAGAAACTGCGGCGCACACGTCGCAGCTGCCGCCTCCACAGATTTCCAGCAATTGTCCGTAATTGGTCGGCACACCGCTGGCGTCGTTCCCCGCGGCGGGGTATACCTGCGGCCAGGCCTTAAGGCTTGCGTCGATGAAGATTTCCACCCCCTCCAAGCCGAAGGGACAGACTCCGCCGGGACGGAAGCCCGTAGCCGCGAAGGTTTCGTCGCCGTTGGCCATGGAGAGCTTCTCGCCAGCCAGACGCTTTACCGCGCCGGACGAGACCTTCCGGTCCCCGGCGCAGACGATAAGGATGAAACGCCCCGCCGCTCCTTTGAACAGGAGGCTCTTGGCGATCTGTCCTACCTCAACCCCAATGCGGGCTGCTGCCGTCTCCGCCGTCGGCGTGCTGCCGCTTTCGAATTCGAGGGCTTTTAATCCGTGGGTATCGAGCACACGGCGAACTTTTTCGGGAATCATACCCGTGAGTATGATTTTGGATCGAAAGGCAGTCAAGCGCCAGCCAGACTAGCGCTCCTTATTGGTGAACGAGCTTTGTCGTGCACGTGGACGATGCATCCTCTGCCGGGTATAATCGGACCCATATTTGATGCGGGAGCTTAATACCATGGAAGTACGAGTACGATACGCGCCGTCGCCGACGGGTCTGCAGCATATAGGCGGCGTCAGGACCGCCCTGTTCAATTACCTGTTCGCCCGTTCGATGGGGGGCAAATTCATCCTGCGCCTGGAGGACACGGATCAAACCCGGACCGAACCCGAATTCGTGCAGAACCTGTACGACACCTTCGCGTGGCTGGGCACCGCCTGGGACGAGGGTCCCGATATCGGAGGACCCTACGCCCCCTACGTCCAGTCCGAGCGCTTTGAACTGTACCGGGAACATGCGCAAAAATTGCTGGATATGGACAAGGCCTATTACTGCTTCTGCGACGAGGAGCGCATCGGCCGCATCCGCAAGGAGCGGGAGGACTCCAAGTCCAGCGAGACCGGCTACGACCGCCATTGCCGCATCCTTTCCCGCGACGAGGCCGCCAGGCGCGCGGCTTCGGGCGAACCCTATGTGGTCCGCCTCAAAATTCCGTTGGGCGAGAAAACCATCTTCCGCGACCATCTACTGGGCGATATCGAGTGGAAAAACAACGATGTGAACCCGGACCCGGTCCTGCTTAAGAGCGACGGCTTTCCCACCTACCACCTGGCCAATGTGGTGGATGACCACCTGATGAAGATCAGCCACGTCCTGCGCGCCCAGGAATGGATACCCTCCACGCCCCTCCACGTCATCATGTACAGGGCCTTTGGGTGGGAGCACCCCGAATACTGTCACCTCCCCATGGTCATGGGCCAGGACGGCAAGAAACTGTCCAAGCGCCATGGTGCCACCAGCGTCGACGAATTCCGCCGCCAGGGCTACCTGCCGGAAGCGCTCCTCAATTACGTTGCCCTTTTAGGCGCCTCCTACGAGGAAGGCAGCGACCTGTTTACTCTGGACCAGCTGGCGAAGCTGTTCAGACTGGATAAGCTGAACAAGGCTCCTGCGGTGTTCGACTACAAGAAGCTGGAGTGGTTCAACGGCCAGTACATCCGTCTCAAAGACGATGCGGAACTGGCCGGGCTGACCCTTCCCTACGCGATCGCGGGCGACCTCTTTGGCCCCGGCAACGCGGAGCCGTCGAAGGCCCAGCTGGCTTCCTTCATCGCCGCGATGCCCCTGGTCAAGGAGCGGCTTTCCTTCCTCCACGAGATTCCCGGCAAGCTGGCCTATCTCTTTACCGAGCCGTCCGTCGCCGCAGTGGAGGAATTCATCCCCAAGAAGCTCGACCTCGCCCGCGCCCGCGAATTGCTGGCGGTTGGCCGCAACCTGATTCCCGGCATGGCCGTTGGCGACGACGCATCCGCCGAGGAACTGCTGCGCGCCGAGGCCGAAAAATGTGGCGCCAAAATGGGCGACCTCATGATGCCACTACGTGTGGCCTTGACGGGTACGCGGGTCAGCCCCCCACTATTTGGGTCGGTCCGCATTCTGGGGGTGGATGCCTGCTACGCGCGAATCGACCGTGCCGCCGCCTTCCTGGCCGCAGCCACTCCGGTCGCGTAGGGCATTCCATGACCCGGAAGGGCCTGTGTTGGTTCTTGACGGTCGCCGTCTGTTTCCTCTCAAGCGCAACCGTCCAAGCCCAGGACCTGCCGCCGGGGCTTGCAGCACGTCTATTGAAAGAACGGTTGATACAGGAGTTCCAGACCCGGCCGAAGGAACTTAGTCTGCTTCCAGTCTTCGCCGGGGCGGATGATTTCCGCGCCAGGCACGCTGGCCTCAAACCACACATTACCCAGGAGGGGCTTTTTCTGATGCCGCCCGCCCTGGCACGGGCAGGCCTGGATACGGTCCTGGCCGTCATGCGGGACGCGCGCACACTCTCGGGTTTGTCTTTTCTGCAGGAGCCGGGCGCCAAACCCATTCTCCTGTTCGGCGAGGTGAGTTTCGTATCGCCACCAGTGGATCTGTCCACCGGAAACGAGAGTTCCTTTGCGTACACCCTGAAAGTGGACGATAAGGATTTTGGTCGCAGCCGTTTCGACATTACGGTTACTGCCAGCGGGAAGGTCGCGCTGTTCCGGATGGTCAACCTGGATTACCTGCATTACTGGATACTGCCCGCAGTTCCTCCGGGGCAGGCTTTCATCGATCTGGTATATTTCGCCGACGCGGAGCGCGGTGGCATGTTGTATGCGGCCTGGAGCGTACGGGCCTTGCTCTACGTGCCGGGCGTTGTCGATGTAAGGACTCCCATCGAAAGACGGGCCTTCGCGCTCAGGGACTGGTTCCTCGAGCGGGTGGAACAAGAGTTGAAGGCCGCAGGAGCGCGGTCATAAGTCTGAGGGTCTCCCCGGACCGGGGCATGGGAAGGTTCACATGAAAGTACGGATAATCGAGTTGCCTCTGGACTTTGGTGCGAGCCGCCGTGGCAGCGATATGGGGCCTTCCGCCATACGCCTTGCAGGCCTTAAGCAGACTTTGGCCACGCTCGGCCACGAGCCGGAAGAATCCCTGCCCGTCATTTCCGTGCCGCCCCAGGAATTCGTGGCGGAAGGCGAAACATCGGCAAAATTCCTCGCTCCCATCGCACAGGCCTGCGGCGAGTTGGCCGTACGCGTGGAGGCCGCTGTGGACGATGGCGTTTTCCCCCTGGTGTTGGGTGGCGACCATTCCATAGCCATCGGCACACTCTCCGGACTGGGTGCTGCATACAGGGCTCGCGGTCTGCGCTGGGGCGCCCTCTGGGTCGACGCCCACGGCGACTTCAACACCCCCGAGATAACGCCCTCCGGCAACATCCATGGCATGAGCCTCGCAGTCGCTTGCGGACTGGGGCGGCCGGAACTCACCAACCTACATGGCGCCTTCCGCAAACTGGACCCCGCCAAGGTCGCCTACATCGGCGTACGCGATTTGGACCCGGGTGAACGCCTCCTCATGCGCTCCTCCGGCGTCACCGTCTTCACCATGACCGACGTGGACCGACTGGGTATCGCCGAAACCATCCGCCGCCTGGTCGCATTTTTCAAGGAACGCGTCGATGCCCTGCACGTCAGCGTCGACATGGACGTGATGGATCCCATGTTCGCCCCCGGCGTCGGCATCCCCCTGGCAGGTGGCTTCTCCTACCGCGAGGTCCTACTGTTGGCGGAAGACCTCGCCGCTTGCGGCCTGCTCCGCTCAGCCGAGATAGTGGAAGTGAACCCCGTCCTGGATGTCCGAAACCAGACCGCCCGCATGGCCGTCGAAATCGCCGCCAGGCTCTTGGGAGCAAGGCTGTACTAGCAGCCTGTCGGACTTTTGGCTAAAGGGAATTTACCAAAAGGCCGGGCTCGTGTAGTCTAATGGGATGAGCACCTGTCTTGTGATGATTGACCATGAGACCCCGATGCTGCTTCCCCAGATCTCCGTGATTGGATGCCGTCGACACGCTTGATGTCCAGAAGTTTTCGGTCTATCAGCGCCGGAGCGGCTGTGTACAATACCCGCCCGCGATGATGCACTCCCGGCTGATTTACTGTTATACGACCGGACGCTTCTCTTCAAGGGTGATCGAAGAGGCAAGCACCCCGATCACCATACCATCTGTGCTTTCCGGACGAAGAACAGGGATGCCTTTAAAAAGGCCTTAGTGAAGGTGCGGATGCTTGCCCAGGAGCGTGGGTACATTAAAAGGTCGGCAGTGTGGCGGTCGATGGAACGAAGATCATGGCCAATGCCAGCAAGCCTCACAGGGCATGGACCCGATGCCTCCCGCAGACAGTCCGCCTGACAAGTTGCAGTTCAATTTCACCGAAGGGAGAGCCGGATCATGAAGGCCGGATCGGGCGATCACGTATAGCAGACCTACAATGTCCAGGCCGTAATCGATATCGAAGGCAACATGCTGCTTCTCGGTGGCCATGCAACCAAACAATCCAATGACAAGCGTGAACTGAACCTGGAGGTGGCCTGCGTGACAGGCATGGAAGGGAATAACCTGAAATCCCAAACTTTTGTAGCCAGGCGGACTTTGGAAGCCCGATTTTCTGGAGACTCAGGATTTCGCGTTGCGGCTTGATAAGCTAGGTCAGTATCAGGCCGTATTTCCCCTCGTCATGGATCCTCGTCAACGGATCCATCTCCAGCAGGAGTTCGCGGACCGTATACCTTGCGATGAGCTTCGATTCCCGCATTGCCCTTCGTAGCTCGCTCATCAGTATCAGTGCGATTAATTGTACGAACAGCCTGCCGTCTACCTTCTCGATGCTGTGCATCCGCAAGCGCTTCATGTCCAGGGTATTCTTCGGGTCGTCCAAGCATTTCTCGACAACGTCCTTGTCCCGGTTTACCTGCAGGGTTTCCAGTGATTCCTTGAATTTCGTGGTCAGAAGTGCCTGGAAACCAGCACGGCAGCTGACAGACTGATTGACTGCTTCCGTGTTGTAGGAGATTTTCTTTCCCCGTACCGGTGTCATCGTGCTGACGAAATAAGTGTCATAGATGTCCAGGTGCAGGAAACATCGGCGCTGCCCTTCTCCCCAGGGATACAGGCGCGAGTGGATGTAGATTGCCTCGTCATCGACCATGCGGTAACCTTCCGGATCATGGACCGTGCCGATGATCCTGTCGATCGCATCGCGTACCCACCGGTTGATCAGTGGGACCGAAATCAGGAAGTGATCCCGCCGTTCCAGCAACTCGTCTACATTCTTCCTGCTGTAGATGCCTTTATCGAGAACGTAGAGAAGGCTTTTGACTTCGAGTTTCTTAAAGGTCTCGAGCAGGTTGTGCATGGTATGCACATCGGTGAGGTTGCCGGGGATACGATGGTAGTAGGCGGGCAAGCTGCTTTTCTGGCCGAAAAGCATCGCGAGGTTAAGTTGCGGCAACTTCTCCCTGTCGCGGTTGTGGCCGTAGCGGATGTACTCGTTCAGTACGCTGTAGGAGGAGATGCTCGTGATGCCGTAGCAGAGGAATTCATCCTCGCTGATCCTGTCCATCCAAGCCGACATGAAAGTCTACTTTTTGCCTTTCGTGATCATCCCGAGGATCTCGCTGATGCGCTGGCTTTATAGCGGTTTGCCCGGCGGGTGCTCGTGCGTCTTGGCTGCGGATGTCGACTGTTGAAGGCGGCGAGAGGGAATAAGAGCTCCGGTGACGGGATCCATCTTGCCGATGCAGACTTGCTTGCTGCGGGACTACTGCTTTTCCATGTCCCAGTACGACACGGATTCGTACACATAGCTGACGCCAGTCTTCTTATTCAGGTGTTGGACACGACAGGGCATACAATCGGTCTTCCGTTACTGGCTGCAATTACAGCTAGTAACGGGAGGCTTGTCAACAAATATTGTTTTACAGCGAAGCTATTTACAAAAACATAGCTACAAAAGACCGGGAATTAGAGTGGAGCGGGAAGGACGCAGACCCGCTGATACGGGAAGCGATAAATAAGCCCGAAATCTACAACGAGGAGCAGGTCCGCAATGAGATGTTCCTGCACTTCAACTACCATGTCACCGAAAGCTCCGGCCACAATTCGGAATACAACGCCTGGTTCCGCAAGCGGAAGGATGTGATCGAAAAATACCGCATGAACGGGACCGGCTGGAATCCCGGCAGCCACGACTACATCCTGGACAAGTACCTCCTGTACGAGGAGAACTGGAAGAAGGACATCGACGCGTGGATGGCCAATGATGGGATCGACCTGAAGAGAGGCCATGGATACGCGGCTTACATCTTCAAGGCCTGCGATGGGACCATCTTCGAGTTCAACGCCAACGTCCACAATTTCGGCCTCATTGGCAACCCGCCGGAGGGTTGCTGTGTGGAGGTTCCTGTGCTTGTCTCCAAGCGCGGCATCAACCCCAGGGGCGTAGGCAAGTTGCCCGACCATTTAGCGGTGCTCGTGAACACCTCCGCCCTCTGCGGGGAACTCGCGGTGGAGGTCGCGATCGACGACGAACCGTGCAAGGTCTTCCACACCATCTGCATGGATCCTCTGGCCTCCGCTCAGTGGAGTCTTGCGGAGATCAAGTCAATGTCCGAAAAGAAGTTGAAAAAAACGCGGCATACCTGTCGCAAATCAAGTTTCTGGCATAAGGGAAGACATTCGGCGGAAAGAGGGTGGCCGACAGATCCATGAACTGGTCCCTCGGATCTGTCAGTGGGATCTCCTGTCAAACCTAAGCTGCGGGAGACCGCAGCCAGAAGCAGGACGGCGTAGTCCGCCTCGCGTTCCTTCGGCATCGACTGCTGAAAAGGCACCGTCTTCAGGGTGGTAGACGGTCGCTCACTCATGATCGACTTGTACTCCCACCACCAGTGCCTCATGACGGGGGACAAGCCGCTGGAACACGGACCCGTAGCCTGGGCCTTCGGACTGGAGACGCTGTTGCTCTGAGGGCGGATGTTCATTGCATCGGGGATGTGAAGCGAGGCGAGTCCACCGGGACGCCGTTCTGGCACCCGGCGGATAGTCCGTCATTATTTCGAGGGTACCCAGCTGGAACTGAGCGTGAAGCTCAGGCCTTTCGCTTCGACATATCCGATGGTTCCGGACTGGCGAACGGTAAAATAGAAACTCTGGGGTAGGGGTCCACCGATCTCTTGCTGAGCGAGCTTGGGGACCTGCTGGATTTCCGCGGGTACGTTCACGTACTTGGTCGGAGTGATCTTGACCGTGCCGTCGCTGCGGAGCTCGTATTTTGCCTCAATCCTGAATGAAACGGAAGGCACTTCAAGCACCAGCGTGGAATTGCCGATGGTCGCGAATACCGGTGATGACACGAAGGACTTCGGCAGCGCGTAGGGTTTCCCGTTGTTGGTCACCTTGACTCCGGTAGCTACCCACTTGAGCGGGATCGTGGCCACGGGCTTCGGGGCGGCGGCTTGCGGAACCGGAGCTGCGGCTTGCGGAACCGGAGCTGCGGCTTGCGGAGCTGGGGCTGGAGCTGGAGCTGGAGCTGGAGCTGGGGCAGGAGCTGGAGCTGGAGTCGGGGCTGGAGCCGGAGTCGGGGCTGGAGCCGGAGTCGGGGCTGGAGCCGGAGTCGGGGCTGGAGCCGGAGCCGTTTCGGCGGGTTTCGGGGCTTCAGCCGCAGGCTTTGGAGCTGCGGCTGCCGGGGCGCTCGGTGTCGGCACCGAGGCGCAACCGAACACGAGCAACGTGACTCCCAACCAAGCCAACTTATGTAAACGCATGGAAACCTCCACATGGACCTATACTGATAGGAACTATCATTTCAGGAATTTTTCGGTCTTTCGCCGAAATTCGGGTTTTACGCCGAACTGCAACTGATTCCGTCTCCCAGGCAACTGCTCCTATCCATTTCTCGGCAACGCCGACATGTATAAATGTAAATCTGGTCTACTTCTGCTGTCAACCCTTGGTTTTGTGACAATTCTACAAAGCTTGTAGCCTGGGCCTGGCGGAACTCACCAACCTGCACGGAACGCTCCGCAAATTGGACCCCACCAAGGTCCCCTATTTTGGCGTCCTCGACCTTAGCCCCCCGGCGAACGCCTTTTGATGCGCTCATCCGGCGTCACTGTCTTTACCATGACCGACGTGGACCGTCTGGGCATCGCCGAAACCATCCGCCGTCTGGTCGCATTTTTCAAGGAACGCGTCGACGCCCTGCACGTCAGCGTCGACATGGACGTGATGGACCCCATGTTCGCTCCCGGCGTCGGAATCCCCCTGGCCGGCGGCTTCTCCTACCGCGAGGTTCTCCTTTTGGCGGAAGACCTCGCTGCCTCCGGACTGCTCCGTTCAGCCGAAATAGTGGAAGTGAACCCCGTCCTGGACGTCCGCAACCAGACCGCCCACATGGCCGTCGAAATCGCCGCCAGGCTCTTGGGAGCAAGGCTGTACTGAGTCTTTTCCCCAGTCCCCGTTGCCCCGCTGTGTCCCTTCGCGCTATAGTGGCCTCACCGCGCCCCTGAAGCGCGGTAGGAGCATATCAATATGAACCCCGCATCGAATAACGATCCTTCTTCGGCTCTATCGAACACCGCCGGCAATGCCGAAAACGCCGCACCCTCGGACTTCATCAGGGATTTCGTAAAAGAGGACCTGTCCAACGGCCGCTTTTCATACGTGCATACCCGCTTTCCGCCGGAGCCGAACGGCTGGTTGCATATCGGGCATGCCAAGGCCATCAGCGTGGTTTTTGGCGTAGCCGACCAGTTTGGTGGCAAGTGCAACCTGCGTTTCGACGATACGAATCCGGAAAAGGAAGACCTTTCCTACGTAGAGGCGATAAAGCGCGACGTTAAATGGCTGGGCTACGATTGGGAAGACCGTGAGTACTACGCTTCGGACTACTATGAATATCTCTACGGATTGGCGATCAAGCTGATAAAAAAAGGCAGCGCCTACGTCGACGACCTGACCGACGAGGAAATGCGCGTGTATCGGGGTACGGCTGTTCCGGACAAGAACAACATCACCCATACTCCCCCCGGAAAGAACAGTCCCTGGCGGGATCGTCCTGTGGATGAAAACCTGGACCTGTTTGCCCGCATGCGCTCAGGCGAGTTTCCCGACGGGGCCAAGACCCTGCGGGCCAAGATCGATATGGCCCACCCCAACCTGGTGATGCGCGACCCGGTCATGTACCGCCTTCGCCGTATGCCCCACTACCGCACCGGTGACGCGTGGTGCATCTACCCCATGTACGATTTCCAGCACCCCCTGTCCGACGCCAAGGAAGGCATCACCCACTCGCTCTGTTCGCTGGAGTACGAGATACACCGGCCCCTCTACGATTGGTTCATCAAGGAGGCCGAGGTTTTCCCCAGCCGCCAGATCGAGTTCGCGCGGCTGAACATTTCCCGCACTGTCCTGTCCAAACGCTGGCTACTCCAGCTGGTGCAGGAAAAGCGCGTATCAGGCTGGGACGATCCCCGGATGCCCACCATCTCGGGGTTACGCCGCCGCGGCTACACCCCGGAGTCCATCCGTGACTTCATGTCCCGCATCGGCGTCGCCAAGACCGACAGCATGGTCGACGTTGCCCTGCTGGAACACTGTGTGCGCGAGGACCTGAACAGGAAGGCTTCCCGGGTCATGGCCGTCCTGCGGCCGCTCAGGCTCATCGTGGAGAATTGGCCCGAGGGCAAGACCGAGGAGCTGGACGCCCTCAACAACCCCGAGAACACCGAGGCTGGCAGCCGCAAGCTCCACTTTGGCCGGGAACTATGGATAGAACGGGACGACTTCCAGGAAGTGCCGCCACCCAAGTATTTCCGCCTTTTCCCCGGCAACGCCGTGCGCTTGCGCTATGGCTACATCGTCACCTGCACCGGCTTCGACAAGGATCCATCCACCGGCGAGATCACCGCCGTGCGCTGCACCTGCGACCTGGCCACCAAGGGCGGCAATGCCGCCGATAACAAGAAGGTGAAAGGCACCATACACTGGGTTTCAGCCGCCACCGCGTTGCCCATTGAGGCTCGCCTGTATGACTACCTCTTCTCCGTGGAGCGCCCCATGGATGTAGCCCCCGGTGGCTCCTTCCTGGATAACTTGAACCCCACCTCCCTGGAGACCGTCCCCACCGCCTTCGCCGAACCCTGCCTGGCCGCCGCCAAACCCGGCGACAGCTACCAGTTCGAGCGCGTCGGCTACTTCGTGCGCGACCCGGACGACTCGGCCGGCAAAGCGGTCTTCAACCGCACCGTCGGACTGCGCGACTCCTGGGCGAAAATCGAAAAGAAGGCGGGAGTGTAGGGGGGATTATTCACACACTAAAGATCTTGATGGAGGCATAAAATCGCACAGCACAGTCACATCTTCCGCATGGTTGAAAATTGATTTCAGTACCATCCGGACGGAAATGATGGTTATTCCCTTGCCATATTCAGGTTACCGCCTACTACATACCATTACATTCATTTAGATATGTGGACTCCATTATATCCGTCAACGCAGTTTGCCCTTTCGATAATCGGAAGGCGATATACCGAAGGTCTTTTTAAACAATTCACTGAAATGCCGGTAGTCCGCATAGCCGGACATGGCCGCAACCTCGTTGATTCTGGTTTCTTTAATATCCAGTAGTGCCACCGCTTTTTTCATTCGGAAAAAAGTCAGATACTCAAGAAAGGTATACCCCGTCCGCGTCTTGAAAAGCTTGCTGAAGGAACTTTCGCTGATGTTGAGGGACTCGGCCACATCCTGGACCTTCAGGTTCTCACGGTAATGATCTTTTATGATGGAAAGCGCCGCTTCCAGGTATTTTTCGCGATAATCGTCTCCAGGAACTGCGAGATATTCGTTGAATGTTATATGGCTGGCGGTATCCTGCAGCATCCTGGACGCTTTCTTTGCATTCACAACATGGATGGTACGTCTGAGGACGGCCGCCAGTTCCTCATCGTCAATGGGTTTCATGATATAACCTTTCGCGCCGAGTTCGATGGCCTCCTGTGCATAGGCGAATTCACCATAGCTGGAAATAATGATGAATTCCGGGTCACAGCTTCCTTTTACGCGACGCATCATTTCAATACCACTCAAACCCGGCATTCGGATATCGGTAATGACGATATCCGGTGTCAGTCTCAGGATGAGCTCAACGCCTTCCAACCCATTCGATGCCTCTGCGATTACAAGAGCGCCAAAGTCCTCCCACGGCGTCAGCCTCGCCAGTCCTTTTCTGAGAACAGTCTCATCCTCCACGATGACAACCCGGATCATCCGTACTCCTTGACCCTGATCGCAGTCCTAATGCTTACCTTCGTACCGCATCCGGGTATGCTTTCCAGACGGAAGTATTGGTCGTCCCCGTAATAAAGGCCCAAACGTCGACGGATATTACGCAAACCAATTCCGGCGGCATCGACTGATTCGGTGTCGGACATGATCGCAATGAGTGTCGCTTCGTCGATACCGACACCGTCGTCTTCAATCTCATAAAAAAGGGCTTCTCCCTGCCGTTCGGCCTTTATGCGTATGGTCCCGGTTCCCATCTTGCCTTCAAGTCCATGTACAAGGGAATTCTCGACTATTGGCTGCAGTATGAATTTGGGAACCATGATGTCCCGCAGATCGGAATCTATGGTAACTTCTACCCGTAGCCTTTCTTCGAAGCGACGTTTCTGGATGGCCAGATAATCTTCGATCATTCGGAGTTCGTCACCTAGCGGGACAAATTCATCTGTATTCCGGATACTTCCCCTCAACAGGCGCCCGAGTTGCAGCACGATTCCGGAAACTTCCTCATTCTTTCCCAGCCGGGCGTTCCATTTTATGAGGTCAAGGCAGTTGAAAATGAAATGCGGTTGAATCTGAGCCTGTAAGGTCCGTAGTTCTGCCAGCCGCAGGCTGCGTTCCTTTTTCTTTTCATCATCGATAAGTTCTTCAATTTTGGCGCTCATTAGGTTGATACTTCCAGCCAACTCTCCAATCTCATCATTCCGGGCAATCCTGATGCGGGCCGAGAAATCGCCATCATGTATTTTTGTTACACATCGGATGATGTCATACAAGGGTTCAGATACATTGCGCGCGATCAGAATGGCAAGAATCAGGCAGAGGATTCCGGTCGCAATGCCAATAAGCAGGAATACAGTCTGACCGACACTGGTTCCGCTGAGGGTTTCCGCCAGTGTAACGGTTCCAAAAACGCGTATGCCCGTACCGGGTGAAATATTGTGGGCCAACAGCAGGGGGATGCCGTCCGAAACCTCGATTTCCTGCAGGGATCCTTCAAGGTCGGCAATGGCATGGAAGCGCTCCAGCCGGTTTCCCGGGATCTCGGTGCCAGGTGCATAAAGGGGAATGAAATTCCTGTCAGTCACTTCGATGGTAAGCGACTTGCCTGGAGAAAGTGAATCGACGATTTCCTCGAAGTGTCCTCGGTACAGATCGAGGATCACGTAGAAATCGGCCCCGTTCCCATTCTCCACCAGCTTTGCCATGCTTACTGTCTGCCGCGGGCCTACCCGATTGCCGAACCCTGCAGCATACAAGGTCAGTGCCCCCCGCGCGGACTCGGCCTTGCGGAGCAAACCCCAACCCGCGAATTTGACCGGATCATACTCCAATGGTGAAGCCTGGGTGGAAAGGGATAATCCGCCTGTCGTACTGATGACGTGGATGCCCGGCTTGGTTTTCTTGCCGGCCAGTAAAAGGTAGATTGTATTATATAGTGCGGCTTCTTCGGCGGGCATCATGCTACGGGGATCTCTGAAGGCGCGGCGAACCGCCGGATCGGTAGCTATCGCATCCAGGATCTGTTCATATTCGTCCAACATCCCGTCAAGAAAAAGGCCAACCCGTTCGACCCGATCCTGAAGTTCCATTCCTGCCCGGTCAACGAGGATGCTGCGGGAGAGGGTCGCCGAGACGAAGCCGGCTATCACCAATGGCACGGTCCCCACCAATAGCAGACAGAGCAGGATTGTGAAGAAGAATATTTTTCTTGGTTTTTCGCGCCTTTTCGTCAGAGATCGACTCCTCCATCGCAAGCCCGTACACGATCCAAATACCAATTATGGAGGGTTCCGTTTGTCGCGAGCAGATTGCCGCTGGATAGGACATCCTCGTTTTCGAATAGGCTGGAATAGCGGCCGCCAGCTTCTGTAAGGATTACCAAGCCTCCCGCCATATCATAAAGCTTAAGCCCTAGCACATAGAACCCCTCGACGCGTCCACAGGCCAGATACGCAAGATGCAGGGCTGCCGATCCGAAATTCCGCTCGTCCCAAGTCCGCAAAAACAAGTATTGAGCCAGCTTGAAATACCACGGGGCCTTATCATGCATGCGTAACGGTGGCGACGTGATGGAGATCGCCTTTGCGGGATCCGCCTCTTCCGAGACCCGGATGGGTTTTCCATTCAGGAAAGCTCCAAGTCCTCGGGCAGCAGAAAAGAGTTCGCATTGGAGCGGGTTATACACAATGCCGACGCAGAGAATTCCCTCTGTATCACGATATCCGATGCTTACCGTGTAATTGGGAAGTCCATGAATGAAATTGTCGGTGCCGTCTATGGGATCGATGATCCAAAGACCGCACCTTCCTTCCCCCTGCATTCCACCTTCCTCACCCAGGAACCTGTCCTCTGGAAAGTGCTTGGCCAGATATGACACGATCAGGCGTTCTGATAGGCCATCCATTTCCGTAGCCACATCGTTCCTGCCTTTGCTGTTCACCTCGAGCTCGGAGACGCGGGAGGATCGGATCAGGCGTCCTGCCTTGAGCGCTGCCTGACGGGCGGTACGCAACCTCTTCCGGAGAGACCGAACCGTCGAGGGAGAGGAACCGATGTCGGCCTTATTCATACCACGCTGCCTTTTCCTTCCGTAATGCGGTCGAATATGAAAAGGGATACTATAGTGGCAAGGGTAAGGATGGACGCGAGTGCGGCGGCAGTACCGTATCCGTCCTTGAAAATCTCCGTATAAATAGCCACCGAAATGGTTCCCGTTCGGCCCGAATACAGGATAAGAGTTGAGCTAAGCTCATTGATCGTCGCAATCCAGCTAAGTATTGCTCCGGAGATGACGCCGGGGAGCATCATGATGGCCGTAACCTTGAAGAAAGTCTTCATGGGCGATACTCCGAGGCTGATGGACGCTTCCTCAACGGCTGGATCCAGTTGGTACAGGATGGCGGAGCTTGAACGTACGATGCTGGGCATTTTGCGTATGACATAGGAAATGATCATGATCATCGCGGTTCCTGTGAGAATCAGGGGTTTCTTGTTGAAGGCCATGACCAGAATGATCCCAAGAACCGCGCCGGGGATGACATAAGGAGACATGAGCAGGGTATCCAGTATCATAGTCGCTTTCGAACGTCGTCTTACGATGAGGTAGGCCGAAAGCATCCCGATGAGAATCATGAAGACGATGGCAATTCCGCCGTACGTAAAGGTGTGCACGATGTTGCTGGACAGCTTGTACCAGACCGATCGGTAGCTATCAAGACTGAAACCTTTGATGAACAGCGGGCCCCGGGTCTTGATGAAAGAGGTCGTTACCGTCGTTATTTGCGGTGCGATAGCCGCAATTGCCACTGCATAGCTTCCGATAGTAAGTATGATACGCATGGGCAAGCGCAAATTCCGCACCGCAGGAGGACGGGTTCCATTCATCGTGTAATTTCGCTTGTTGATGACAAGCTTCTGGAGAAAAAGCATGGATAGGGAACAGAGCACGATGATGACGCTGAGCGTGCTGGCCATTGCCGCGTTGCCGCCAACTTCGCTCATGTATTCCTCGTACACAAGTACGGGGAGAACCTTGTAGCCTTCGCCGATCAACATCGGCGTGCCGAGATCGGCGAGGGATGTCATGAATACCATGACTGCCCCTGCTGTGATGGTCGGGAGGATGAGTGGGAATGTCACTGTGAGCAGCTTGCGGATGCCGCGCACGCCAAGGCTCTCGGCCGCTTCTTCCAGGGAACTGTCTACGGATCCCAGTGCCCCCGATACGTAAAGAAACACGAAAGGAAACAATTTCAGGGTAAATACGAGCAAGAGCCCCCTGAAACCATAAATGGTCGGTACGGTGATCCCGACCTGTGCCAGGAGTTTCGTAATGAACCCGTTTCGTCCCAAAAGCATTATCCAGGAATAAGCGCCTATGAATGGTGGAGACAACAAGGAAATGATTATCAATATCTTGAGGATTTTCTTGCCGGGTATATCATAGCGCGAAAAGACATAAGCCATCGGTATGCCCAGCATCAGTGCCAGTACGGTCGTTGAGAGGGAAACCGCGAAACTGTGAAGTAGTGTATTGAAATAGTAGGCAAAATTGAAGAAGAGGGCGTAATTCTCAAGACTCGGCTTTCCCGTCTCTGCCGACACGAAGCTGCGAAGCACCAGTCCGGCATAGGGATAGACGAGGAACAAACCCGCGAGCAACAGGAAAACGACTGTCACGATCTGCCAGAAATCCGGAATGTACGGTTTTCCCATCCGGACGGGTCGTTCCCCCGATGCATTGCCGGTCATATCAGAGCCTCGCTTCCATCCGGCGAGAACAGGTTGATCTTCCCGGCGTTCAATTGTATCCCAACCCGCTCGCCCTGGGTGCGGAGTCTGGGAGCATCCTTGATGTATTCGTTGATTTCCATCGTCCCGCCTGAATCCAGGCTTATCCGATAGTTCATGTTGTCGCCGAGAAAAGTGACTTCGGAAACAATTCCCCCAAGCCCCTCCTCTGTCCATGTGCTGAGGAACGCCTCTTCGGGCCGGACCGCCACAAGCAAGGAGCCCAGGCGGGGATTGCGCACTTGGACGCGGATTTCAGCTTTTCCCAATACGCTTACTGTAAGGACTCCATTTTCAGCGCCTATCCCTTCCCCGTCCAGGAAATTCATCACACCGATAAAACCGGCGACAAAAGCGTTCTTCGGTCTCGTGTATATATCAAAGGGCTTCCCGATCTGCTGTACCCTGCCATGGTTCATGACAGCGATCCGGTCGGAAATGGCCAATGCCTCTTCCTGATCGTGGGTGACATAGACAGTAGTGATATTCAGCGATTTTTGTATATCCTTGATCACGGCACGCATCTCTACCCGTAGTTTTGCGTCAAGGTTGCTCAACGGTTCGTCCATGAGGAGTATGCCTGGTTCAATGACGATTGCCCGCGCCAGGGCAACCCTTTGTTGCTGTCCCCCAGAAAGCTGGGACGGTTGCCGATCCCTGTATTCTTCGATCCGGATCAGCCTGAGGACTTTCATGACCCTATCCTCAATTTCGTGGCTGCGAAATTTTCGGGCCTTAAGACCGTAAGCCACATTATCAAAAACGGTCATATGCGGGAAAATCGCATAATTCTGGAATACCATACCGATATTGCGCCGGTACGGAGGAATATCATTGATCACCGCGTCGTTGAAGCTGATTTTCCCTTCGTCGATGGCATTGAAACCAATGATCATCCGCAATAGGGTCGTCTTTCCACAACCCGAAGGACCGAGCAGAGTGAAGAATTCCCCAACCTGTATATCCAGACTCACCTGATCAACAGCGCGGAATTCACCGTACTTTTAGGTGACACTCTCAATGTGAACCCGTTGACTCATCTGCCCGCTCCTCGCTGATTAAAAAAGGCGACCCATCCCCAGGATTAGGTCGCCAACTTATCCGCCTTCCTATCCTACTTTCCGATTATCAGGTTTTTCCACTGGGTCATGATGCGGTCCTTGTTCGCTGCTATCCAAATAGTGTCATAGGGAATATCTCCAATCTTGTCGTTGGAAACCATATCTGTCGGCAGGACAATATCCTTGCGTACCGAACGCCGGTTCACATCGCCCAAGCGGGTCTGGACTTCCTTGCTGAGCACGAAATCGACAAATTTACGTGCATTTGCCAGGTTTTTCCCGCCCTTCACTATGGCGACGGGACTTGGAACCTTGCTGGATCCCTCGGATGGATAGACAACCTTGAGGTCCGCGCCGGCCCGTTGATACTTGAGTCCGCCTTCTTCATAAGTTATTCCGACTGAGTACTCGCCATCAGAAACGCCCTTGAACGTTCCCGAGGATGATCCTATCAGTTTCCCGGACAGGTTGGTGACGAAATCCCGGGTATACTGCCAACCTTTCTCGTTGTCGCCACCCATTGCCTGCAGCTGGATGATAAGCGCCATGAAGGCGGAACCGGACTTTGCGGGATCTGCATGTGCTATCTTTCCCTTGAATTTAGGATTTATCAGATCAGCCCAGCCTTTGGGAGCGTCTTCCGGTGCGACCAGCTTGGGATTATATATGATGACCATCGGGTCGATGCTTGTTCCATGCCAGCGATTGGTCGGATCCCGGGTCTCCGGGTAGACACTGTTCATTTCCTTATGCTCATAGGGTTCAAGCAGGTCGATGATGGATTGATAGGAATCCGAACCGCCACCCCACAGAAGATCCGCAAGGGGATTGTCCTTTTCAGCCTTGATCCGTGAAACAAGTTCGCCTGTTCCTGCTCCGACCAAATTGACCTTGACACCAGTCCTATCCTGGAACTCCTTGATGATGGGATCGGTCCAATCGGCGGCATGCGAATAGTACAAGGTCAATTCCGCCGTTTCCTTTGGAATCGCACTTCCAGCTGCGGGAGTTTTTCCTTCTTCCACTTGGCCTGTAGCGAAAGTCAGCACGGCGGAAAATGTCAGGATGAAAACACCAATGGCGATACGCTTTTTCATACAACCTCCTCGAATAAGCGATATGACATCATATTCAAGCCGTATCCCTTTGGACGCAATGGGCCAATACCGTAAAATTGTGGTGAAATCAGGATCCACTACCGATTAGTTACCGTCCCATGGATCCTGACTGGCGATCATGTCTGACCCGTTGATCATCTATCGAATGAGGACATGGGGAATACTCGTGGGGCAAGGCATGTTGTGTTTGCATTTTGTACGGGTGGTTAAATGCGGCTCGATCGATTATAACTAATGGTAGCACGGCGTTGCCGTAGGTGAGACAGATTGGCTTGCATACAGGCGAAGCGTCAGATCACCAGTCACAGTAGAATGCTGCAAAAGATACTCACTCCGCCCGAATGACAGTTCCCATCCGTCTCCAGCATTTTTTGCTGTGTAAGAGGGAGCTGAAATGTTAATAATCCACTCTTCCCACAAGACCAAATTGATTCGAGCTGGACGCGTACTGATCTATATGATCACTATGCTAGGTGTTGTGCTGGTGAATGCGTGTATGGTGCCTGTGGATACCTCAAACACCGATGGGGGGAGTACTGATGAGGCAAAAGTGCCGACAGTGTCGACGGTTCAAGTTACCAATATCACCGGGGTAAGCGCGGCAATTCTGTACTCCATCGTTGATGACAATGGCTCATCCATCATCGAGAGTGGAACATGTTACAGCAATACCAGCCCAGGTCCCTCTTTGGCGGATGCGCACACGTCTGATGGGACCTCACTTGGAAATCAGACAAGCCAAATCGGTGGCCTTGTGCCCCGGTCTACATATTACGTGCGCTCGTACGCAACCAATTCGATCGGTACCGGATATGGTAGTGCGATTCAATTTGACACAAGTACCGCACTAACTTCCGGAACCTATACCGAGTCAGGGAATGCAGGTAGGGTAATCACCATTCTGGATGATGAAATAACCTATGCCGTAACCCTTGGTGACGGTAGTCCGACGGAATATTACCATTATTCGTACATTTCAACACTCACATCGAATCCATCAACCAATTTTACCGTATCAGGACTTTGGTACAGCTATCTCATCAATTACAATCCATTTTACGGCAAATATATGGTCGTAAAACAGCAAGATGTGAATACGCTCCTGACGAAATCATCTGGTTCAAGCTTTGAGGAGGCATATCTGTATAATACCGGTGCGACTTGGAATAAAAACTGATAAAAAGGTTGGCTGGGGACCCCTTCCTCACGCTCCGATAAAATATGTCTTTATAGGCGGGAAGCCGTTGAACTCGACCGAAGCGTAACTGGAGGTGTAGGCTCCGGCGGATAGCCAGTAGAGGCGGTCGCCGGACACCAGGTTCAGGGGCAGCTGGTAGCGGGCCTTCTCGTACATGATGTCCATGCTGTCACAGGTGGGACCGGCGATGATAACCTCACCCTGCTTGGTAGAGGCATCGTGGTCGGTTACCACAGGATATTTGATGGATTCGTCGAGGGTTTCCACCAGGCCATTGAATTTGCCCACGTCAGTGTAGACCCAGCGTTGAAGGGCCGTGTTGTTCTTGCGCGATACCAGGACCACTTCACTCACGATGATTCCGGCGTCACCGGCCATGGAACGGCCCGGCTCCAGGATGATCTTGGGGAGTACCTCGCCAAAGTCCTCGTGTAGGTAACGGGTTATTTCCTTGGCGTAGACGTCCAGCTCGTGGGCCGGGGTCGTGTAATGGGCCGGGAACCCGCCGCCCATGTTGATCATATCCAGCGTGATCCCTTCCTCCTCCTCCAGCGCCCGGAAAAGGTAGTTTGTCTTGGCGATGGCCTCATCCCATTGGCCTATGTCGCGCTGCTGGCTGCCCACGTGGAAGGAGATGCCGTAGGGTTCCAGTCCAAGCCGCCTTGCCTCCACCAGTAGGTTGTACGCCATGTCGGGGTGGCAGCCGAACTTGCGCGAAAGCGGCCAATCCGCAGATTGAGAACCCTCCACCAGAATGCGCAGATAGACCCGTGAGCCCGGAGCCTTGGATGCTATGTTGTACAGGTCGGTCTTACTGTCGGTGGCGAATAGGCGTACGCCTTTTTCGTAGAAATATTCGACGTCCTTGGCCTTTTTAATGGTGTTTCCAAAGGACAGCCTGTCCGGTGACACGCCCAGTGCCATCACCTTATCAAGCTCCCAGCGGGATGCGATGTCGAAGTTGGACCCCAAATCGCGCAGCAGCACCAGCATCTCGTTTGCCGGGTTGGCTTTTACGGCATAATATTGGGTAGCGTACGGAAAGAGTTCCGCCAGGCGCTCGTAATTGCGTTTGACCAAGGCCAGATCCACCAGAATGCAAGGTGTTTCCTTGCCCTCGGCGGCAGCCATGAAGCGGGCCCATTGCTCGTCATTGTAGAACTCGGCACGTTCAACCATGAACGCCTCCCGCACTGGAAATCTTGAGGCCGATAATAGGAATCAGGGGTGGCTCATGTCAATGGAAATTGGAGATTTTTAGTGACATTTTCGAAGATTTTGTAAATGAAAGACCGGAACCCACAGGCTCCGGTCTTAGGGATTCTAGGTAAGAAGGTTTACTTGGCGAACTTGACCTGCTGTTCGGCGAGGGCCATCTTGTACGCGGCCTGGAGTTCCAGCGAGTAGTGCTGGAAGTCCGAGTAAGTTGCGCCAGTGACAGCGTCGGCAACTGCGTACACGCTGTCGTCGGCGGCTTCATAGGTAGCGGCAACAGCGATGGCGTCTATGTTCTTGTCTTCCTTGATGGTCACCTTGGCTTTCTTGAGGGTCGCGGAAGCGAAATTGGCGGTGGGGTTTGCCTTGAAGAAATCGATAGTAGCCTTGTAATTGTAGCGATAGCCGATCGAATCTTTGGTCAAAGGCATGTAGACAGCCACTTTGTTGGCTTTGTCCATGTGTCCGTAATGGACAGTCTCGGATGCTTTCTTGCCTACCATTACCTTGAGTCCGTCGATCCTCACGTTTACCAAGGTATCGGCTTTGGCGGCGGCGGCGTATGCGGTGGAGCGGATGGGGTTGGACATAAGACCTTCAAAGTCGCGTTCATACTGGCGGGCAGGGCGGGTGAATCCGTCTTTCCCGGGGGTAAATTGGGACCAGACGCCGGGACCCTTTTCAACTTGGTTCAGGACATAGAACATATAGCCTTTGATCTGGGGATTGGGGTTGGAAAGGTTGGCAAAGGGATCCGGCACACGGACAACAGCACCGTCCACGATGGCCTTTCCGTCGGCTGAATTATTCTCTGCCCATCCGCCCGGTCCCTGCCATTCGGCGATACTGGCGGCGGTGACTTTTCCTGCCTTGTCGATGGAGACCGTGGCCTCTCCGATATAACCGCCCTGATGGGCGACGAAATACTTGGTGGCAGTGGTTTGCGCGAATACGCTCGCGGCGATCATGAGCATGATGACGATGACGGCGATCTTTTTCATCAAAGGATCCTCCTGGTGATATTTCAGACTAGCTTGTCTGAATATGAGTTTTTTACTCTATTTTAATCGATTTGGCAAGATACCCTTTCGATGTTTTAATATCGATAATCTCGACAAAATTACAAAGGATCATCTTCCATAGGTTCAAGGAAAATGGTATGTTGGTCCCAAGTACCATCACTTTTCCAGGAGGAAGACATGAAGAAGATTGCTATCGCCGTTTCTTTGCTCGCCCTTGCAGGGTTTGCCTTCGCGCAAACCGCAACTCTCAAGATCGACTATCAGGTCAACGCGGTCGCCGCCGACGATGCGAACAACTACCTCACGTTCACTGGTCCCGTAGCGTCCTCGAACAAGGACGGCTTCGACGCCGTTACCGGCGCTTCCAAGCTCGAATCCACCTTCACGTTCAACTACTACCGTAACGACATTTTCGGCAAGAAGATTCTTCCCGGTGGACTCCGTGGCATGTTCCTGTATCCTATCGCCGGCGACAAGACCCGCACCGACGATGCCCTTAACGTCACCAAGCTTTCCGACGGTTCCATCCGGGTCCGCTATATCCACCGTGGTACTGCCAACGAAGTAACCACCGACTCTAGCGGCAAGCTTGTTTTCCCCGGCGCCAAATTCATGGCCCGCAAGGTTGGCTATATCGTAGGTGAGGGTCCCCAGGTTATCGCCTCCGACTTCTACGTCGACGACATGACCGCCAAGGTCGATTGGGACAAGGTGTGGGACAGGAGCATCAAGGGCGGTAAGGTAATCGGTGCCACTACCCAGAAGACCGGAGATATCGTCGTCGATGTCGCCAACTCCGATATCCTCGGCTACGAGGGTGCCCTCCAGTTCACCTTCGACGGCAAGATTCTCAAGGTCGCCGGTGAACTCAAGATCGTCAAGAAGTAAGTCCTGTTGAATAGCTTCCCGCTCTGGCGGGAAATGGCCCCGGTTCAATCAGAGCCGGGGTTATTTTTTTTGGGTGCGCCCGGCAGGCTGGTTTCTATTTACCTAAACGCCAGGCCCGGACAAGGTTCGCGGCAGCGAAGCGCAGGTTTTGTGGTGCTGCGGCCATCATGGCTTCCAGACCCACCTCGCCGCAGGCTATGGATGTGGCGTAGTCGAAATGGGTCAGCATGGCCTGCAGGTCGCCTGATACTGCCCCTGAGAGCAGGGCCACGGGTATGCCGCGCTCCTTGCATGCATCGGCTACCACTGCGCAGAGTTTTCCATGGGCAGTCTGCGAGTCGGTGCGCCCCTCACCGGTTATTACCAAGTCCGCGTCTGCTAGTTGGTCGAAGAATCCGGCATATTCCATGACTGTCCGCGCGCCGGAACGCATTTCGGCCTTCAGCTGCACCCTGAGCATGGCGCCCACGCCGCCAGCCGCACCATCCCCTGCTTGGTTCACGTCCGGTGCCAAGTTGGCTTTCTTCCAGGCAGCGGCCAGGCATGCCAGCCCCGCTTCCAGAAGGGGCAGGGTTTTCTGCGTAGCGCCTTTCTGGGGACCAAATACAGCGGCGGCGCCCTTGGGACCGAGCAGGGGGTTGGTTACATCGCAGGCTACCAGAATCTTCGTGGAAGCCAGCCGGGGGTCTGCACCGGTACTTCTGATCGAAGCAATGCCTTGCAATGCCTCTCCGCCCCGGCCAACCTCGACACCCTTCGCATCCAGGAATTCGAAACCCAGGGCTTGGGCCATGCCGACCCCGCCGTCGACAGTAGCGCTTCCGCCAATACCCAGCAGCAGCTCCCTGGCGCCTGCGTCCAAGGCCGCGTGTATCAGCTCGCCAGTACCATAGCTGGTGGCTTTCATCGGGTCCAGTTTGTCCACGGGTACCAGTTCTATGCCAGAAGCGCTCGCCATATCCATGACGGCAGTCTGCCCGTTGCGTATCAGCACGAACTCCGCCTCTACCCTTCCGCCTAGGGGACCGGTAACCCGAGCTTTGCGGAATTCACCTTTCGCGGCCAGGCCGATGGCCCGGGCGGTACCTTCGCCTCCATCAGCGAGGGGAATGGCTACCGCTTGGATGGAAGGGTCAACATCGTACAAGCCCTGGACGACGGCTTCACAGACTTTGGCGGCGCTAAGATTGCCTTTGAACGAATCGGGTGCTATGACGACCTTCATTATGTTTCCTTAAGCAGGTTTGCGGCAACCTCATGGATGGTCTGGTACAGACCCGGGATGTGGTCCGCATCGACGCTGGAGAAAGCCACCCGCAGGTATTTGTCGCCCAGCGCGATGGTGCCTATGCCGTGTTCCTTGAGTAGTACCTGGCGGATCGTTTCCGCGCTCACCGCCTCGCAGCTGAAACTCATGAAATAGCCGGAATTGAAGGGGAGGGGTTTGAGCACCGGGTGGACCGGGTTCGCGGCCAGGAAGGTTTTTACCGCGTCGTAGCGCTTGTGAAGCAATTTCTTGAACCGCAGCTTCTCATCCACCGTGCGGGGATCCGCAAGGGTTTTCAGGGTAAGGAACTGGGCGGGGGAATTCGAGCAGGAAACGGAGGACCGGATGGCTCCCATCAGTTTCTTCACCAGCGCGTCCAGGCAGGTTTCGTTCAGGCCTTTGGATCCGAAGGTCACGAAGCCCATGCGCAGACCCCAGACGTAGTCTTCCTTGGTGGGTCCGTCAATTTTTACTGCTAGGATGCGTTCGTGCAGGGTCGAGAGGCGGCCGAACAGCGACTCGGGATAGATGTCGTCCTCGTAGGCCAGTCCGAAGTAGGCGTCGTCGCAGATGACCAGGACGTCAGCTCCGTTTTCAGCGGTTTTCCTGAATAGGGCGACCAGCTTTTCGGCTTCGTCCGAGGTGGCGGAATAGCCGGTGGGATTATGGGGGAAGTTGAGGATGATGCGGACGGTACCGGTGGCGGCGGCGGTTTTGACAGCCTTTTCGATGGCTTTCATATCCAGGCCGCTCAGCTTTTTGTCACTTTCATGGAACATATTCACATCGATGGCGTTGGCACCACGACGGTCGACAAAAATCAGGGGATAATTATCCCAGCAGGGTGTGGGCACCAGGATAGGGGTTCCCTCGTCCAGAAAGAGGTCTGCGATATACGATATGCCGGCGGTAAGCCCCGGAACCACGGCGGGCAGGGAAATACGTGCCGGATCAATGGAGGGGTTCTTTTTCGCCATCGATTCTTTCCAGGCGTTACGCACCTGTTCGACCCCTGCTGTGGGCGAATAGGCCACGGCTTCCGCGCTTGAAAGCGTGGGCATGCCATCTGTTACGGCTGAGAGTATGAGGGGGCGTCCACCCTCATAGGCCATTCCGATGGTGGCATTGGCGCGATGGGCGAGTTTTTTTGCCTCCGCCGATTGGGCGATGATCCCTTTGGGAAAGTAAAGGCGTTTTCCAAGCCCGGAGAGCAGCCTGCCGGCGATGGTTCCATCGAGGGTCGCGTTCAGTTCTTGAGCCAAGGTATTCATTTGGCGAGACTATCCGTGCGGAAGCCCCGCTGTCAATAGATCATTGGCACCTTGTGATTGCAAGACCAGCTCCCGGACTGTAGAATATGTGCATGCAAACCAACACGGACCTATCCGTCGCCGAATCCACCCATGATCCGGCCATCCAAGCAACCCTTGGTTCCCTGAAGCTTTGCCGGGTCGAATTGGCCAAACGGTTGATAGGGCAAACCGGCATGGTTGACGGCTTGCTTACTGCCCTTATCGCTGGCGGCCATGTCCTTTTGGAAGGCGTTCCCGGGCTGGCAAAGACCTTGGCGGTGCGCACCATCGCCGAGCTTACGGGCCTGACTTTCCGGCGCATCCAGTTCACGCCGGATCTGCTCCCCGCCGATCTCACCGGAACTTTGGTATGGGAACAGTCCACGGGTAACTTTTCTGTGCGGAAAGGCCCGGTATTCGCCAACGTGGTGCTGGCGGATGAAATAAACCGTGCCCCGGCAAAGGTACAGTCGGCCTTGCTGGAAGCCATGGAAGAAAGGCAGGTCACCATCGGAGACGAGACCTGGCCGGTTCCCTCGCCTTTTTTTGTGCTGGCAACCCAGAATCCCATCGAACACGAGGGTACCTATGAGTTGCCGGAAGCCGAACTGGATCGCTTCCTTATAAAGATCGCGGTTCCCTATCCCTCGCGGGAAGAGGAATCCCGCATAGTCCTTCTGGCTTCCGCCGACCGCTTGGCACCGGTTTCTCCGATCCTGGACGCCCCTGCGCTGGGGTCCTTGACGGCGGCCGTCTCGCTGATAGCGGTAGATCAAAGGATAGTCGACTACATGGTTTCCGTCGTGTCCGCGAGCCGGCCTCCAGCTGACAGGAAGCGTCCGCACCGGGAGGACCTGTATCGGTATATTTCCTTCGGAGCGTCTCCCCGGGCGTCGATCGCGTTGTACCGCTGTGCGCGGGTACAGGCCCTGTTCGCCGGGCGTTCCTACGTCCTGCCGGAGGACGTCAAAATCATCGCCCCTGCTGTCCTGCGGCACCGGATGGTGCTTTCCTACGAGGCCGAGGCGGATGGTCTGGATACGGACGATATCATCGCGCGCATTTTGGCCTTCGTGCCCGTACCGTAAGGGATACGCCCCATGGACCGTCGGGAGCTCCTCTCCCGGATCGCTACTTTTCCCCTTGTCGCCAGGGACCTCTCCGAAGACCTTTTATCGGGAAACTTCCGTTCCGTATTCAAGGGTCAGGGCATAGAATTCGACGAGGTCCGGCGTTACGAGCAGGGCGATGATGCGGGATCCATAGACTGGAACGTCAGTGCCCGCTTCGGTTCACCCTATATCAAGCTTTTTCGGGAAGAGCGCGAATTGACGGTGTTTATCGTGCTGGATTCTTCCGCCTCCATGGATACCGGCAGCGGGCCTTTAAGCCGTCGGGAACAGGCGGTGCTGACGGCCGCGCTTATCGCCCTCTCTGCGGAAAAAGCCGGCGAGCGCGTGGGCTCCCTCATGTTTGGCGGTACTGCGGAGCGGCTGTTTCCTCCAAAGAAAGGACGGGCTCATGCCCTCGCGCTCGTCAACGCGGCGGTGGCTCTGGATGCGCCTGCGGACGGTTCCGGGGAATACGCACGTTCGATTACGGGAGCCCTCGGACGAGCCCTGACTGGTACGGCTCGGTTGCTCAAGCGCCGTAGTCTTGTGATAGTCATTTCCGATTTCCTCTGTGTGGACTGGGAGCGTGATCTGGGTTTTCTCGCACGCAAGCACGACTTGGTAGCCATCAGGGTGTGCGATCCGGTGGATGTGAATCTGCCCGATGCCGGACTGATCCTGCTGAGGGATGCCGAATCGGGGGAGGAAATGCGCGCCCCCACGTCCTTCGCTTCGTTCAGGGGGGCTTGGAACAGCTACCACGAGGACCACGAGAGCGCCTGGCGTACAGCCTGTGCCCGCAGGAACGCCGCCTGCCTGAACCTCTCCACCGCGGACGACCCTGTCCTTTCCCTCAGCCGTTTCTTCGGTTCGCGGAGACGCGCATGAGTGCCCCAAAAAGATTCAGATGTGGCGCAATCGCTCCCCTTGCCTTCCTACTATGTACATTCTGCCTTACTCCGTTGCTTTTCCCTCCTATCCTCCGCGCGGATACCACGAAGGTTGCCGATCCAGCGAATGTAGCTGTCCTGGACGGTGAGCCCGTGCTGATGCCGCAGATAGTGTACGTAGGTGACCGGGCTCGCCTGGTGATTCCCCTTGGCGGTATTCCGGTGGGAAGCGCCAGGAGGGCGGCGCTTGTGGATATAAGGGAGCGTTTGCCCCATACGAAGAAAGTCGCCATTGTGCGGGCGAAATTGGAACGGCGTACCGGCACACAGCATCCGGAATCGGCCAAGGGGGGCGAATACCAGATCCTTCTGGATTTTATCGCCTATGCGCCTGGAGTTCTCGCCTTGCCGGATGTAGAGGTCGGTGGGTTGCTCGTCTCAGGACTGCAAGTGGAGATTGCCTCGATTCTGGACGCGGAAGGTGGCAACGCCGAGCTATCGCCACCAGCCGCGACCTTGGCTGCTGCGGGGACTGCCCCGCTTTTATACGGCCTGCTTTTTGCTTTCATACTTTTCGCGGCCAGTTCCGCCTTCCTTGCCAGAAAGGGTTTGCCTTTGTTGCAGGACGCGCTCGAGCGCCGTCGCAGAAATCTGGCTGCACGGGACATGCGTCGTGTGCTGGATCGCCTGCACGAGAAGTACACGAATTTGGATGCGAATGCCGTGTTCTCCATGCTCCTGCCGGCCTTGCGCGAATACCTTAGCCTCAGGGCTGGTGTGAATTGCCGTTCCCTGACTCCGGGCGAATTGGCTTTGGCTTTGGACGGCGTATCGCCAGAGGGCCGGAACCGCTTTGTCTTCCTTCCGCCGGACACGGCAAAGCTGGAAATGCTTTTTCGCCTGGGCGATGCGGTTCGCTTTGGGGGGGGTCCTGCTGGCGCCTCCCGGCTACCCACCCTCCTGGCCGGTGTTTCCGATCTGGTGGATCGTATGGAGGCTCCATCCCCACGAAAACCTGCGAGCGGTGGGGAGGGTAGTCATGTTTAGTTTTGAACGTCCCGGGCTTGTCGTTCCCTGCGTGGCCGTTCTTATCCTTATCATAGTCCTATCCCGCTCCCGGCGGGACGCCCTCTCGCCCCGGCTGAGCCTGGGTCCTCCAGGGGGGAGCCGATTTTCACCCCCCATCAGGGCAGAGTTGGCGGTGGCTATCCTTCGGGTGGCCGAGTTTGTTGGTGTCGCCCTTGTCGCCCTGGCCGCATTGGGGCCCATTTCGGTGGTTACTGAAACCGTATGGCTGGATCGGGGGGCGGATGTGCTTTTCATAATCGATGCAAGCCCGTCCATGTCGGCCAGGGATATGGACGGTAGTAGTCGCTTCGATAATGCAAAAACGCTTATCACGGATTTTGTGACCTCCCGCGGTGCCGATGCCATTGGCTTGGTGGCGCTTGGCAGGGATGCGGCGCTTTTGGTCCCACCCACCACCGATCATACGGTACTGCTTGATAGACTGGAAAAGCTGGCCATTGCGGAATTCGGCGACGGGACCGCCTTGGGTCTGGGCCTGTCCATCGCCGCATTCCATCTGAACGGATCCACCGCGAGGCGAAAGGCCGCCATTTTGTTGACCGACGGGGAGAACAACGCAGGCGAGGTAAGTCCGCTTACCGGCGCTGCGACACTCCGTACGGTGGGGGCCTCCCTGTGGGTCATTGGTATCGGTACCAACGGAGACGTTCCCATCGATTACGTCGACCCCGAAACCGGTCTGCACAGGAGTGGCATGCTCGATTCCCGTTTCGACCAGGAAGCCCTGCGTTCGATAGCCCGCGCTGCGGTCGACGTTGGGGAGGGGTACTATTTTTCAGCCAGTTCACCTGCCTTGTTTTCCAAGGCTTTTTCCCTCATCGCCGAGAAAGAGGCGGTCCCCGTCGTATCGCGGGTCAAGGCACGGACGGTAACCGCATACTCGTATTTCATCATCGCCGGTGCCCTGCTCCTTCTAATATCCAGGTTGGTCCGCCGAATTATCCTGGGGGCCTTCCTGTGAATCTCGATAGGCCGGAATTCCTGTTCGCCCTGCTCGCGCTCATCCCAGCCCTTCCTCTAGCCCGCTGGCGATTCAAGCATCGGACAAAAGCCCTTTTGTATCTGGTTGGCAAGCGGGACGAACGCAGTCTGTTGAAGGAGCTAGGCTTCCGATACACCTTATCGGTGCTTTTTTTCTTGACTGCCATGGCGGCGGTGATTCTATCACTAGCTGGTCCCCGCTGGGGACAACGCCTGGTGCCCGAGTACCGTCGCGGGTTGGACGTTGTATTGGCTTTCGATGTATCCAGGAGCATGAACGCCCAGGATCTGGTCCCTTCCCGTCTGGAGAGGGCTGCGGCTATCGCACTGGAAGTGATCGGCTCTTCTCCCGGCATCCGATTTGGCGTTGCCTTGGGCAAAGGCGGTGGAGTCCTGGCGTTGCCGCTCACAGCGGATCGCGAAAGCGTGGCCGCCCTGTGCTCGTCGCTCTCGGACGCCTTGATGAGTTCCCGTGGTACCGATCTCGAACGCCTTTTGGACAGCGGCTCCACGGGTTTCCTGGACTCTTCCTCGGCACGGCGCCTTATAGTACTCTTTTCGGATGGAGAAAGCCTCTCCGGCGACCTCGATACCGCGGCATTCCGCCTTGCCGAAGCGGGAATCGCGCTGGCGGCAATAGGGCTCGGCACAGCCGAAGGAGCTCCTGTACCTGATAGCGCGGGCAGGGCTATTCATAGCTCACTCAGGGAATTACCCCTCAGGGAGGCCGCTTCCCGTACCGGTGGCTACTATGTCGACGGCAACTCCACAGATGCGGTTTTGGAATTAAACCGGATACTGTCGGGCCTTTCCTCCGTAGCGGCGGTGGACGGCTTCCGGAAGGAAACGATACCCCGGTATCCGGAATTCGCCCTGCTTGCCTTGTTCCTCTTCATGCTGTCGAAATGGGTTGAAACCGTCCCGCGGAGGCGGCCATGACCAAAGCGATAATCAGGATTCTTCCGTGCTTATTAATCGTCCTGCTTTCTTCCTGTTCCTTCGCAGGTGCCCGTTTCGCAGTACTGGAGGGTAACTTCTTGTATGGTGGAGCCCAACATCAGGATGCGGTCGCCGCATATTCCCGGGCGGCGGACTTTCCTTCAACCGGTCCCTACGCTGATTACGGGCTGGGCCTTGTGTACCTCGCCCTTGGAGAATCCGAGGCGGCGCTCGGGCGTTTCGAAGCCGCAGCCCAGGCGGCAGTGTCCGATCCCGGCATGCGTGAGTTGGCGTACCGGTCATTCTACAACGCGGGCATCACCAGATTCCGCGCGGGTGACTACGAAGGGTCGGTGGAAGAGTTCCGGCGCGCCTTAGATCAGGACGGCTCCCGTTCCGATGCCAAGCGCAATCTGGAACTTGGTTTGCGCATGGTTGCACGCAAAACGGTGCCTGCCGCTTCCCTGGCTGAATTGGGGAAGGCCACAGCAGGACCGGAACCCAAAACCCTATTCAATTTCCTGAGGGAGAAGGAGGGCGATCGATGGCGGAATCAGGAATGGAGCGCGGACTCGGCGGATACCCCGGATTATTGATGTCCATCCGAGTCCGGCTTAGCACGGTTTTCGCTCTCTGCCTGATCGGCTTCATGATCCCGAGCATCTTAGTCGCCCAGACAGGTTTCGTGGCGGAGCTGGAGGAATCTTTCCGGGTTATCCTGAGCATTACACCCGATACTCTGGTGTCTGGCGGAAACCTGATGGTTACCATCCTTGTTGAATATCCGCAAGCCTCTGAAGTCAGTTGTGTCCCTCCAGCTATTCCAAGGGGACTCGCATTGCGTGGGGTCCGTGTGGAACCGGAGCTTGTCCCTGGAGTATCGGGCGCGGAACGTTGGACCCGGGTGGAATATCAATTCGATCTCAGGGAAGCCGGAAATTACTTCCTTGATTCTTTTTCCCTCGTGGCAGGTGATAAAAGGGCGAGAACGGCTCCGATCAATCTTGCTGTCTTCCCGGCCTCAACCGCCCGGGCTGAACCTGCGCTCTATTGGTCCGGCGTTCCCGCTTCCTTTTTTGCCGGAATACCCGTAATCCTGGAATTACGGGCTTCGGGACTTGTCCCTCAGGACGAGCCGGTGATTGAGGTGGACGTCCCCGAAAACGCCTTGTTGGAAAGCCTCATACCAGAAACAGGCGGTAGCCGCATGGATGGGTCCGTCCTGGTGGTTGCGCGTTTTCGCCTGACGCCCCTCTCTGCAGGCTTGATCCGCTTGCCCCAGGCCTCCATCAGAACCGCAGACGGTGAGCCCCTGTGGGTCCGGCCTTCTCAGCTCGCCAGCGCATACCGGGTGGGTCCCGCAACGACTGAAGCCGTGGTTGGGCGTACCGCCCGCCTCGCAACTGCCAAGGAATCCAATTCTGTGACCCAAGCCGGAAAAAGTGCGATTCAGGAAGAACCGGCGTTTCCGGTACTTGCCCTACCTGGTTTCCTTCCAGATTTCATCCGTATTTCTGCAGGGGCTGAGGTGTCCGTGTCTCGTCAATTCTGGGAACGGCACGAGTACCCCCCAGCCCTTGCGAACCTGAGGCGGGCCGAGCGGGACACCCTCGCCGGATGGACCTTGAAACCCCTACGGGCGGAAATGGAGAAGGCACTGGGACTTCCGGCTTCATTTGATGAGACCCATGCGCCTCGGGTACCGCTATTGGTCTTGGGCTCAATGGCATTGTTCCTCTCGGTGGTGGCTGGTTTCCTTTCCCTGCGAAGGAGGTATGTGGGAGAGACCATGGACAAGGTTACAGGCAAGAAACCGGACAATGAACTTACTGGAGATATAAAGGATTCAGTAACCATTTTCCGGTTCCGGGGTTTTTTTGTTGCATCCGTCTGTGCTTGTGTCGCATTGGTATCGTTCGGGCGACTCTCGTACTCAGGGATTGTCTCCGGCCAAATGGTAGTCCTATCATCCTGTACGGCTTTTAGGGTTCCCGATCCGCATTCGGTCCAGTCTGCTTTCTTTGCTGACGGGGAATGCGTGCGTTCCGGGTCCCGTGCCGGAACCTGGCTCTACGTCGAGAGTATCGACGGACGTGCGGGTTGGATAGATTCGGGCTTTGCCGGAAAATACTGATTGTTGGAATGGTGTATGGATTTTGCGCAGATATTGGAGGACTGGGAAAAGAGCTCGGCCTCCCAAAAAAAGAAGCCCGGCCACAAGGCTCCGGTTTCCGCTGTTTTTTCAATCGCATCGCCTGTTATTTCATCTGCCACGTCATCTGCCTCATCCTCCACCTCCACTGTATCCGGAGCGAAGCCTGTACGAGTCAGCCAACCTGTCCATCAACACCCCATGAAGGTTTGGTTGCAACAAAATCCCGTCCATGACAAGGATCGCATTATTGATGCTGACAATGGCGGTGAGGAGGGCCTGCGCCCTTCGGAACGACGAAGGGTCTTGCGTGAGAAGGCTCCCGATGCGACCCTGGACCTACACGGTCTTACCCGCGACGAAGCCTGGGACAGGCTGACCCTGTTCATCAACGATGCCAAAAGGCAAAAATTGGAAAAGGTTTTGGTTGTTCATGGAAAGGGCAACCACTCCCCGGGCGAGGCGGTACTGAAAAAGACCACCCGGGAGTTTATCGAACGTTGCCCGAATGCGGGAGAAAGCGGAAAGGCCGATGCCCGCAGGGGTGGGAGCGGGGCAACCTGGGTTTTGCTTAAGTTGTAAGGGATTAAGGGTTCAACGTTCGCGGTAGATGATGCGGCCGCGGCTAAGATCGTAGGGGGAAAGCGCGACTTTGACCCGGTCGCCGGGAACGATGCGTATGTAATGTTTGCGCATTTTTCCGGAAAGATGCGCCAGTATCAGATGGCCATTTTGATTATCCAATTCGACGCGGAACATGGTATTGGGAAGGGCTTCCTTTACGACGCCCTCCACCTCTATAGCTTCTTCTTTCGCCACAAGGTCTCCTTAGCATAAGTAAGTCCCCCCTCATCCAAACAGGCGACCGCGATACGGACGGAAGTGATTTGCTTTTTGGGGACCGTGTTCGTATAATCGTATAGGCAATAGGGATGCTTTGTCAACCTGTTGACAAATTCCTTTTCGTACGCCATTGTACGCCGACTTTGTGGATAGGGGGCTCGACATGGATCAGAACTTCGTTGAAAGGATGCGTAAGTCCTTGATCGAACTCAAGACTGAGATTATCACCAATCTCATCGCCGGCAACGCTGATTTCAAGGAAATAGTGGAGGGCATGGATCCCAAGGACTTCGCCGATATCGCCTCGGACGATATCGATAGGAAAATGATTGAAGCCATAGGATCCCAGGACCTGAAGCGACTTCGCCTGATTGATTCCGCCATTACCCGCATCCAGCAGGGCAAGTACGGCTCTTGCATGCGTTGCAGCAAGAAGATTCCCATAGAGCGGCTGGAAGCCATCCCATATGCGCTTATGTGCATCGAATGCAAGAATGAAGAGGAACGCCGGAACAGGTAAGCTTGGAGCCTGTCGGACGTATGAGCGCGTGAATGGTGCGAACGGAAGGTTCTTGCCCATAACGCGCTTTTTTCTTGTACTCGGCGTTCCACGGCGTAAAAAAGGCTCATCAATCGGGTCATCCGGGAAGGGCATTGCAACGCACCTCCCTCCCAGATCGATCAATCCAATTTTTCGTTGAACCAGCTCAATCCGTCGAACAGGACAATTTCGGTAAATCCGCTGTTTTTTATTAAGGCTCTGGCTTCGGGGTAAAACCCGCTCAGGTGTTCAGGGCGGTGCGCGTCGGAGTTGATCATAATGCGCACTTTTCGCGCTCTCAACTCCTGCAACATCCAAGGCGCCGGGTACATTTCCGTCAGGGTACCCCTGTTGAGGGCTCCTGTGTTTACTTCCACCACCAAGCCGGCTTCTGCGATCGCATCCAGAGTGGCCAGCACTGCGTTGCGGTACCGTTTCCCATCCGGATCGAAGCTTCGTTTTGCTCCGCCTGCGCCGTTGTTTTTCTTGATCACATCCAGATGCCCTACTATATCGAATCCGCCGTTTCGAACCATGTCTGCGACGGTCTCCCAGTAGGAGACAGCAGCTTGTTCCCCATCACCGCCAAAACCTGTCCTGACACCTTCCTCCCATTCATCGCGCGGTCCGTCGACGGTAAAGGGCTTGGAACCATGCAACGGTGTCAGGTAGTGGACCGATCCTATCGAATAGTCCAAACCTAGTGCCTGGAAGTGCCCGTCCGCAGGGCTGCAGACTCCTGCAAGATAGTCTATTTCCAGGCCAAGGAGTACGGTCAGGCGCCCTTTCCAACTTGCGGCGCATTCGCGGACCGTACTGATATATGCTTCGAGCCTATCATCCGGCAGGTGCCAGGAAGTTTTGATGGGCATTGGCGCATGGGCGCTGAAGCCGAGTGCAAAGAGTTCCTGCTCCGCAGCGGCGGTGCACATGGTCTCCACGCTGGCGGCTCCATCACAAAAATCGGTGTGGGTATGGTAACAGGCAAATCTCATGTCAGGGCGTATCCCCGATTATGGCACTTGCGGCCAGAATGAAACGGTTGAAAACAGAGGGCAGGGTAGCCAACCCGGCTTCAGCCCCCACACGATCCTTTTCCTTTGCCGCGGCTTCGATCTGGGCAGCGTTTCCGCCCAATTCCTTGGCAGCAAGATTCAGGGCACTACCCTTGATCGTATGCGCTTCGATCCGGAGCTTCTCCCAATCGTTTTCCGCCAGCAAAGCGGGCATCAGGTTGATCTGGGTACCTGTCCTGTCTATGAAACGAGCCAGGAGGGATTGGACTATATCTTTTTTTCCCAAAAAATTATCCAGCAGCTCGGTTTCATCTATGGCGGATTGTTGTGGCGTTTCCTGAGGTTCCGCCATGAGTGTACCTCCGGTTCCGCTTGTTTCTGGCAATTCTTCCAGTTCTTCCAGTTCTTCGATCTCTTCTTCCAATTCTCCTTCTTCCAATTCTCCTTCTTCCAATTCCTCCAACTCTTCTGCCGTATCTTCTGCTACCGATGAGGCAAGACCGTCTTTTGGATACCAAGTTGCCAAGACTTTCTCTATTTCGGGACGTTTGAAGGGTTTGACCAGTATATCGTTCATGCCGGCTTGGGTGCATCGTTCCCGTTCATCCGACAGGGCACTCGCGGTTACCGCGATTATAGGCCGCTTGAAGCCGCCTTCCCTCAGGCGTACGGTGGCTTCATAACCGTTCATGCGAGGCATCTGGATATCCATGAAGATGATCCGGAAATCCGCTTTGGCGACCGCTTCGATCGCTTCGATGCCATCGCTGGCGATGACCGGGTTGTATCCCAATTTTTCCAGGACTATGGCGAATAATTTTTGATTCACCGGGTGGTCTTCCACCACCAGTACCGTTTGCAGCTGCTGTGACTCATCGGTTTTCGCCATCTCGGGTTTTACCCGCTTATCGGAAAAGGCGAATTCTTCCGGGGATCCGGTCGTATACACGGGTGCCAGTCCAACTGCTTTGCCCGGTCCTTTCCCCAAGGCGGTACCCTGTTCCAAAACCGAACCATCCGCTGCGGCAGCTCCCTCCAGGTCTATCGGTCCTTCCACCGTTGCGGTGATTGCATCCGCGAGTTCCCTTCGTTTGATGGGTTTGTTGACATAGGCGTTGAACCACTGCAATAGGGTCATCTTGGCGTCCGCGCCAAGCAGACCCTGGGGAACCATCAGTACGAGCCTGGCGGCGTTGACGGAACGGTCCCGGTTGATTTCCGCCGCGAGTCGCCATCCATCCATGCCTGGCATGATCATGTCGATGAAGCAAATGGCGTAGGGCCTTCCGGCCGCAGCAGCCGTATCGAGCTTGCGGATGGCTTCCTGCCCGGAGGCCGCTTCTTCGATATGGGAGTATCCAAAGGAAAGCAGGTATGAAACGATGACCCTGCGGGATTCGTTGCGGTCATCGACAACCATCAGCCTGGCATCGCTGTCGATCTTCGGGACGATCCGTGGCAGGGAGAATTCGGAACGCTCCGCGGGAATGGTAAAATGGAATACCGATCCGCCGCCCTCATTCGGACTCATCCCTATTTCGCCGCCCATCAGCTGCACCAGGTGCCGGGAAATGGCCAATCCCAGCCCTGTTCCGCCAAAGCGCCTTGTAGTGGAGGGGTCTCCTTGGTAGAAGGTGGTGAAGAGCCGTGGCCGCACTTCGGCCGGAACCCCTATTCCGGTATCTGTCACGGCAAAATAGACGGCTTCCTTGCCGTCCAGTTCGGTCCGCCGGACAGATACTACAATCCCGCCTTCCTTGGTGAATTTGACTGCGTTCTTAACCAGGTTGACGCAGATCTGGCGCAGGCGACCGGAATCGCCCCGGATAAGGGCTGGTACGTCGGACGCGACATCGACGGTAATTTCCAGGCCCCTTTTGTGGGCTTCCAGGGTAATCAGGTCCACTGCCTGCTCGACCGTCTTTTCGGGTTCGAAATCCACGCGATCCAGTTGCAGCTGACCGGCTTCGATCTTGGAATAGTCGAGGATGTCATTTATCAGGGAGAGGAGGACGTCGGCCGAGAATTTAACCTGCCTGGCGTATTCTTCCTGTTCCCTGTCAAGCTTGGTATCCTGCATGAGTTCGGTCATGCCGATTATCGTCTGGATCGGGGTGCGTATCTCGTGGCTCATATTGGCCAGAAATTGGCTCTTGGTTTCCGTGGCCTTTTCGGCGCTCTCCTTGGCTGTCAGAAGCCGGCGCTCTTCAAGTCGTTGTTCGGTCTCATCCTCGAACGAACACGCCACATAGGGTCCACGATTGCCTGGTGGCGCATCGGCTACTTCAGGAATTGCCCATGCCCGTATTTTGAGCCAGCGGGTGTCCCCTGATGAGGTTCGGAAACCCGTCTCGAGGCTGGCAGAACGTGTGGACCCCGCAGCCAGGCGCGCGAAATGGTAGGCGAAACGGAATGCATCCCGCTCACGCAGGAACTCTACCAAGGATTCCTTCATGGAAGACAGCTCCCTGCCGGAGATGGCTTCGAAGGTTAGTTTGAAGTTTTCACTCGAATCCAGGACATAGCCGTGCTCGTCCAATAGGACAAGTGCCGAGCTTGATTCGTGGAATACCCTCCTGTATGGATCCCAGGTTTCTTCCATGGCGTTCAAAAGTTTGGTTTAAGTATTTCGATGGCCTTCTTTAGAATGGCATCGGGTTTGAGCGGCTTTACCAGGTAGCTTTTAACGCCGGACTGGAAAGATTTTACCACCGCATCGCGTTTGGTTACGGCGGACAGGACAATTATGGGTAAGTCAATATCCTTTTGTTTGAGTTCCGCGAGGACTTCGAAACCGGATACTTTGGGCATGAGCAAGTCCAGGAAGACCAGGTCGAAATCTTCCTTACCCGCCACTTCCAGGAAGTCTGACCCGTCGTCGAAGGTCGTAACGGTGGCTCCCACTTCGGTGAAGGTCATCTTTATCAGTTCCTGTATGACAAAATCATCGTCCACCGCCGCAATCCGCAAGCCCTTGCCGGATTCCTTGATTTCGGTCAGATCGGTGGTTTTCCTGGTTTCCGCATCGAAGCGTAGGTGCACCGTTTCCTGGCGGTTGTCGCCGGTGGAGCTGAGTATGCGGTTCCCGATGATTTCGGCTTTTTTTTCACCGAACTCCATTTTTGGATCCAGGTCGGAGAGCAGACCTTCCAGTGCATACTGGAGGTTGCTAACCACCTCGATGTCGGAATAGTCCTTCTGCCCGGCGACATAATCACGCAGGAACGTATCCCTGGTGATTATTTTGATATTGCGAAGTTTGGCCTTGGAAGCGCTGATGACCGTGTCCAGAAGATGTTTGATGTTGGGTCCATCGGCGAAACCGAGGGTCATGTCGCTCAGCATGACCAGAACTTTGGAGGTCCTTATTTCATAAAGGGCTATGAGTTCGGCTATCTTGTAACGGAGGAGTTCGAGTTTTTCCCTGTTCAGACCCTGGGCTATCTCGACGAATAGGATGTTGTCGTTGACGTGTACCTCGACAATGCTGGGCGTCTTGTCCATATCCATTTCGACGCCAAGGATATCCGACATGGTCTTGAACAGGGCGTCGATGCGTATGGGTTTTGTGAAGACTTTCTTCACGTTGTAATTCACCAACTCGATGATATGTTTCTGGTCGATCCGCTGGGCGGCGATGATTACAGGGATGTTGACGGTATTCGGACTCCGCTTTTTTTCTTCCAGGACTTCCATGCAGGTTTTTCTGGTAAGATGGTAATCCATGATGACAAGATCGGGCATCAGGTTCAGTATTTTGGCGATTCCATCCAGACCATTTATGGCGACGCTCGCTTCCAACCCGTTTTCGGTAAGTTTTGCCCTGAGATATTCTCTCAATAATGGGGATTCATCTATGACAAGGACGTGCTTCATGCCAGCTCCTCTGCGATTATTGTAGGGCAGAGCTGGCAAGGATGCAATATAGTAAAAGAGGAGGCAATCATGAAGAAAAGGGTAATTGTGTTGCTCGCGGATGGTTTTGAGGATGTCGAGGCGACGACGCCCATCGATTATCTGCGTCGTGCGGGGGCTGAAGTGGTGGTTTCCGGTGTTGGCGGCCTCGAACTTACAGGCGCCCGTGGCATGCACGTGAAGGCAGATGCCAGCCTGGCGGACTTGTCCGGAGATTTGGTCCATGCAGGCCGCTTCGCCTGGGATGCGGTAGTAGTTCCCGGGGGTATGCCCGGAGCATCGAATATAGCCGCGTCCGTGCTGTGCTCCGGTTTGTTGAAAGCCGCTGCCGGAGCCGACTGCGTGATCGCCGCCATATGCGCGGCTCCGGCGCTTGTCCTGGCACCGCTGGGCTTGTTGGCGCGACGGCGCTTTACTTGTTATCCGGGCATGGAAAATCAGGTTTCGGGTGCCATCTTCTTTGAGGATCGCGTAGTGGTGGACGGAAAGTTGATAACCAGCCGTGCGGCTGGCACTGCCGGTGAATGGGCTATCGCCATAATTACCGCCTTATATAACCGTGAAACGGCCGACAAGATAGCCCAGTCAGTGTTGCTTAGAATCTGAAGTCCGGTGTCCCCGACGGGCCGGAGTATAGGTCAGCGAAGCAGGTTTCGCAGGTGGCGGAGGCGCGCGGGCTTAAGTTTGGTGCCGGGGACGGCGATTGCTTCCCGCGCTACCCGGTTCCCCAGGCTGGCGCAATCACGAAGGGGCTTGTTCCTGATCCAGGCTGCCAGGAAACCAGCTGCGAAGGCGTCGCCCGCGCCCGTCTGGTCGTAGGCTATCGCACTTAGGGTTGGGGCATCCAGGCGTAGGCCGCTCGCGTAGACCAGCGCGCCGGCAGGCCCGCGTTTGATGACTACGATGGGGAAGGGGCCGGCCTCGGTGATGCCGCGAATCGGCCTGAAGCGGTCGTCCAGCTCGTCGTAGGTATCAGTTTGGCTGTAGATATCCACACAGGCTACCCTTGAGCCCAAGGCGCAGGCGAAGGCCTCGGCCTCTACTTCGTTCATGAAAAGGATGAGAGGGAATTTTGTGGCCCATTGCGCGATGAGGTTCGCCTTCTCGAAGGCGATTTCGGCGGATCCCACGTCAAGGGCTACTGCCGTTCCGAAGCGTTCCGCCAGGTTGAGGGCGCGATCCACCAAGGTCTTTCTTCCCAGGATGAATCCGTCCAGAACCAATATCCGTGAGACACGTACCAATTCTTCGGATAATTCTTCGGCTTCCATGCCTATCGCGGCGGAGGGGCATGCCGCGATGGCGGCGTTTCCGTCCGGATTGCGTAGGATCGCGCAGGCACCTGTTGGTTCGGTTCCAGTCGAAAGATGGAGCCCGACGCCTGCATTCTCCAAGTCTGTTCTGAAAATTCCAGCAAATTCGTCGGGTTTGCCTGTCGCATCGGAACCCGTCCGGCCGACGAAGGCGCTTCGGATGCCTAAGTAGGAGGCCAGCTTGGCCACGTTGGCCGCTCCGCCCCCGGAAATGAAAACGGGCTCCGGCATGGCGTCCATCATCTGCCTGAGCCTCGCATGGTCGACGTGGGCGGCATTCCCGGAAGCGATTCCGATGATGGTTTCCGGATTCCCGTCGGAAACCGAGATAATATCGATCAGGGCATTGCCCACTCCGACGAGTTCCGGAACTATTTCCATCTAAGGCTTTTATTTAACTTTTGCTATGACAGAGGCCAATGCGGGGTTTTTCGCGATATCCGCCTTCAGACCATCCTCTCGTCCCTTGTTTATATAGTCCTTCTTTTGAAAGGAATAAGTGAATTTTGAGTGCAGGTCGTAAGTGCCCTCCATGAGCGCGTACGCGTCCTCGGTCATTACCAATTCCTCGTCGGTGGGAATCACGAAAATGCGTACCTTGCTGCCCGGCCCGGTAATCTCGGTTTCGGCGTTCCGGGTTTTTGCGGTCATATTCTTTTCGGCGTCGTACACGATGCCCATGGGTTGCAGTCCCTCAAGCACTTTTTTACGGATGAAGGGCGCCATTTCACCCACGCCGGCGGTGAACACCAGCGCGTCCACCCGGCCGATGGCAGCCGTGTAGGCACCGATGTATTTCTTGACCCGGTAGGCTTCGATATCCTGGGCGAGAATGCATCGTTCGTCACCTTTTTCAACAGCGGCCTGGATGTCGCGCCTGTCTGTGTACTTTCCGGTGATGCCCAGGAGACCGGATTTCTTGTTCAGCGCCGATTCGGCCTCCGCGGCGGTCATGCCGGCGG